>Ga0316190_10000280_pt1 | contig 34607 bp, 31 predicted proteins | sample Eddworburrow2_MG_FD_204929 | JGI IMG/M metagenome (GOLD analysis project Ga0316190, IMG submission 204929) | Coastal sediment microbial communities from Maine, United States - Eddy worm burrow 2 | ecosystem: Environmental > Aquatic > Marine > Coastal > Sediment | place: USA: Maine | collected... | reverse complement strand
TGGGCTCATCGGTCCAACTTTCCCATCCGCAGGTGTTTGACGCTTGCCGTAGCGATCACTATAGTCAGCCATCACTGTAGTGGTCACTACGGTAATGGCATCGGTACAGCAATATCGGGACGGCAATATCGGCACGGCAGTATCGGCACGGCAGTATCGGCACGGCAGTATCGGCACAGCAATATCGGCACGGCAACCGAGGAGGCGCCATGGGCGCTCGCACTGGTGAAGAGTTTCTTAAGGGACTGCGGGCCACCGGTCGGGCCATCTGGGTCGACGGCGAGAAGATCGAGGATGTGACCAACCACCCCAAGCTGACCGGGGCGGCGCACACCCTCGCCTCGGTGTTCGACCAGCAGCACACCTACGCCGACGAATGCCTGATTCCCGACCCCGGGACGGGCGAGCCAATCAATATCAGCCACATGTTGCCCCGGTCGCTCGATGACCTTCGTCGGCGCCAGGCGGGCCTGACCCGGCTCTCGGAGGTCTCGGTGGGCATCATGGGTCGCACCCCGGACTACATGAACATGAAGTTCTCAGGTTTCGCCTCGGCCCCCTGGGTCTGGGCAGGCAAGGACGGCTCGAACGAGCAGGGGGCCGCCAACCTGGTGGCGTTCCAGAAGTACCTTGCCCGCCAGGACAAGGCGCTGACCCACACGATCATCCAGCCCACCGTCGACAAGCGCACCGACGCCAAGATCCTCGAAAACAAAGTGACCATTCGCAAGGTGGGGGAGACCGCCGAAGGGATCGTGGTCCGGGGAGCCCGGGTGTTGGCCACCCTGGCCCCGTTCGCCGACGAACAGACCGTCTACCCCGCCCTGCCGATCCCGCCCGGCGCCACCGACTACGCCCTCTCCTTCGCCGTGCCGCTCGATACCCCGGGCCTCAAGTTCCTGTGCCGCGACTCGGAGTCCGCCCCTGGCGCCGACCCGTTCGACAAACCCCTCTCCACCCGCTTCGACGAGCAGGACGCCTTCTGCATCTTCGATGATGTCGTCGTGCCCTGGGACCGAATCTTCATCGACGGCGATGTTGGAATCTACAACTCGATGCACGAGACCGGCTACGCCATCAACATGACGAGCCAGTCAACCACCAGGGCGCTCACCAAGCTTGAGTTCGCCTACGGCCTCGCCACCCGGATGGCGGAGATGATTGGTGATTGCAGTCCAGTCACGATTGACATGCTCGGCGAGATCGCCACCTACGTGCAGGCGACCCGCAACGCCGTTGAACTCTCGATTGAGCACGGCTGGGAGCGCGAGCGCGACGGCCATTGGTTCCCCGACGGTCGGCCCCTGGAGCCCATGAAGGCGCTACTGGCGGGCTGGATGCCCCGAGTGGCCGAGATCATGACCCTGATCGGTAGCCACAACCTCTTGACCACCCCAACCCGCAGCCAACTCGACGACCCCGAGCTCCGGCCACTCATCGACGAGATGCTCTACGGGGCCGACGAAACCCCGGCCGATGAGCGGGCCGCCGTGTTTCGCCTGGCCTGGGACTTCATCGGCACCGGACTGGCAGGCCGGGGCTTCCTCTACGAGCGCTTCTACCTGACCTCGGCCACCCGCAACCGCCAAGGGCTGCACCAGCGCGGGTTCGACCGCACCCGGGCCAACCAGCTGGTTGACAGCATGCTGGACTTCGGTCGCCGCTGACAGGTCGGTGGCCCGTGGCGCCAGTGACGTGGGCCCGGATGGAGGTGGTCGGCACCGGGGTGGATGTCGGCTACGGCTCAGCGGGGGGTCAGCGGGAACGTGGCTTGACGGTTTCGCTGATCACGCGGCTTTGCGCTGACCGGTTCAGCTGCCGTTGAACTGGGGGTCGCGCTTTTCGAGGAAGGCGGCGCGGGCCTCCTGGCCGTCGTTGCTGGCAAAGGCCCGGCGGATGTGGGTGAGCTCGTAGCGAAGCTGGCCCTCGAGGTCACGATGGGCGGTGGCCTCGCGCACGACCCGCTTGGTCGAGCGGCCGGTGATGGGGGAGAGGGCCGTCAAGCTCTGGCAGTACTGGGTGAAGCGCTGGTCGAAGGCCTCGTCGTCGACCACCTCGCCGACCAGGCCGAGCTCGCGGGCTTCGTCGCCCAATACGGTGCGGTTTTCCAGCAGGAAACGCATGGCCTGCTCGTAGCCGACCAGTTGGGACAGGGTGTAGGACATGCCACCGTCGGGCGATCCACCGATACGGGGGTACCCGGCCATGAGGCGGGCGCTGCGGGCCATGAGGCGGATGTCGGCGGCGAGGGCCAGCGATAGCCCGGCCCCGACGGCCACCCCGTTGATCCCGGCCACGATGGGCTTGTCGCAGCCGTATCGCAGTTCGGAGCAGAAGCGGCTGACCCAGCCGAGGTCGTCGAGCAGGGCGTTCTGTTCGGTCATGCCCGAATGGTCGACGCTACGGTCGCCGGTGAGGTCGAGGCCGGCGCAGAAGGCCTTGCCTGTGCCGGTGAGCCCGATGATCCAGGTGTTGTCGTCGGCTGCAGCATCCTCGATGGCCCCGAGTACGGCCCAGGCCAGCTCCTCGGAAATGGCGTTCATCTTCGCCGGCCGATTCAACCGGATGGTGCGAACATGGCCGTCCTGGGTGACCTCAACCACGTTGGACTCTGATTCCTGCTCGCTCATGACGTGACTCCTTGGTGGTTCGGTGCTTCGGGCGCCGGGGGGCGGTGGTTCTCGAATCGGCCAACCTACACGTCACCCCCGTCTTCGTCCCAAGCCATCTGTTCGTGGGGGACCGGGTTGGGGCCCGGGGCTGGGTGGGTGGAGAGCCGGTTGGGTGCGCGGGCGGCTGGGCCCAAGCGGGGCCGGTCGCTCCAACCTGCGCAGCGCCCCGCCGTCGGCCAGAATCACCCCATGGTGTCACCACCCGCCGCCGAGTCCAATCCCGACGCCGTGCTCGGAGCCACCGGGGTCAGCACGGTTGACGGTGTGGACTTTGCCCGTCGGGTGGAGGCGGGCCGGGTGGTCTGGTCGCTGACGGCCACCGATGATCTGAGCGGAATCGGCCGTGGTCCGTTTGCCGAGCCCACCAACTACGTCTCGTTCTCACCGGCGACGTTTCTCGATCCGGCCGCAACCCTGCAGGGATTCTCCTTCACCCAGTTCGCCCACCCGGTGCTGGGGGCGGCCGATCGGCCCTTCACCTTCGACCCTGCCCCGAACCTGCAGTCGCCGGCGGCCGTGGTCCCCCTGCTGATCGATTCGACCCACCATGGGGTCACCCTGTTGGCCCCCCTCGGAGCTTGGCACGAGCAGGCCGGGGTGGTGGGCATCGGCGACGGCATCGGCCGCACCGATACCGGCCTGGTGGCGCGTTTGTGCCGCCCCGATGGGGTATTGATCAAACTCGACCATCGTGGCTGGGCACTACACGTCTGCTGCCCTATCACCAACGGCGGAGGCGACGGCCAGCGGAGGGCCCTGATCGGGGATCCCAGGGTCTACGTCACGATGGGTCGCACCCGGGTCGGGTCCAACGGCAGCGCCATCCTGGCTGACGGTGAGGCGCCGGTGGCGTTGCGCCACTGGTTGAGGGCACCGGGATCGTCGACCACCCCTGACTGCCTCGGCCGAACCGTACCCAGTAGGTCGAGCTATTGCCGGTCAAGACGGCAATACCGTAGGTTGTGACCCATGCCCAGCCCTGGAACGCCTACTGGAACCTACATCCTCTATGGCGCTCCGGCGTCGCTGTACGCAGGCAAGGCCCGTTCGTACCTGCGCAAGCAGGGCATCGAGTTCGTGGAACTGTCGCCGAGCAGTGACCGCTACCTGAACCACATCGTGCCGACGGTGGGCCGCTGGATCATCCCCTGTCTGGAGGCGCCGGACGGCACCATCATCCAGGACGGTGCCGACATCATCGACCATTTCGATCAAGGCCCCGGCCGGCCGCTGCGCCGGTTCTCCGTGTACCCGGAATCGCCGGTGCTGCTGGCCATCAGCCACCTGTTCGAGCTGTTCGGCGGCGAGGGACTGCTGCGACCGGCCATGCACTACCGTTGGAACTTCGACGAGGAGAACCTGGCCTTTTTGACCTCCGAGTTCGCCCTGATGACGCCCGGATCATCTACCTCCGACGAGTCTGAGCAGACCTTTCTCCGCAACAGCGGACGGATGCGCAAGGCCGCTGTCAACTTCGGGGTGACACCGGAGACGGGGCCGATGATCGAGGCGTCGTTCCAGCAGTGGCTCGAGCTCTTTGACGCCCACCTGGTCGACCATCCCCATCTGCTGGGGGAGCGGCCAACCATTGGCGACTTCGGCCTGATGGCGGCGATGTGGGCCCACCTGTTCCGCGACCCGGCACCCCAGGCACTGATCAAACGACGGGCTCCAAGGGTCGGGCGCTGGGTTGAACGCCTGGCCACGAGCGAGCCGTACCTCCACGAATACCATGACCTCGCCGGCGGGTTGGACCTCGACCCTTCCAGGACCGCGCTGCTGGCCGATGATGCCGTGCCGGAGACCCTGTTGGCCATGATGCGATTTGTGGCCGAGGAGTACCTGGCCGAGATTGTGGCCCACGTCGAAGCCGCCAACCAGTGGTTGGCCGAGCGTCCCGATCTGGAGGCAGGCACCAACGGGCTTGACAACCCGGCGGCCCGGGGGTTGACCGGAGGTGGGGGGCTCACTGGGGGTGGCGCGGCAACGTTTGAGTGGCGGGGACAACAGATCACCACCACCGTCCTGCCCTACCGGTTCTGGCTGCTGCAACACCTGCACGATGATCTGGCCGCCGCCGACCCCAACGCCCAGACCCGGGTGCGGGACGTGTTCCGAGATGGTGGCGTCGAAGCGATCCTCGATCTGCGAACCCTGCGCCGGGTCGAACGGGTGAACAACCTTGAGGTCTGGGGTCCGGTCGTCTGAGCGGCCTGGCTACGGTTCGTACGATGTCTGACATCAACGACGTGTCCGTTGATGGCCGAGTGGCCCGGCGGGAACGCAACATCGACAACGTGCTTGACGTTGTACTCGAACTTTTCGCCGAGGAGTCGTTGTTTCCCACCATCGAGCAGGCGGCGACGCGCTCGGGGCTGTCGTTGCGGTCGCTCTACCGCTACTTCGCCGATCCGGGTGAGCTGCTGGAAGCCACCGTCAGACGGAGCCGCGAGCGGGGCGTCGAGGTGGCACATCTGCGTGGCATCGGGCAGGGCCCGTTGGGCTCACGCATCGATGACTTTGTGGCCATGCGCCTGCGCCTGCATGATGTCATGGGCTCGGTGTTTCGGGCCACGGTGGCCAACGCGGCCCGTCGGCCCCGATTGGGTGACGAACTCGCCGCTACCCGCAACGAGCTTCGTCGTCAGTTCGAGCTCCAGTTCGCTCCCGAACTCGGCGCCGGTGAACCAGGGCGTGAAGCCAGGCTTGTGGCGGGCGACCTTCTCACCCAGATCGACTCGATCGACCTGCTGCGCCGCCACCATCAACTGTCGATGGTCGAGGCTGAGGCAGTGCTCGGTGACGCGTTGTTGGCCCTGCTGGAGAACTGACCGTTGATCAGTGCTGGGCGTAGCCTCGACACCATGAATCGCAAGGTGGAGCCATGGTGACATCGATGGGCCGGGCGGCGGTGGTCACCGGCGCCGGCGGCGGCCTGGGCCGGGCCATCGCGTTGCGGTTGGCCGGCGACGGACACTCGGTGGCCGTGGTTGATATTGACACCGCCGACGCTGAACGGACCTGCTCCCTCATCGCTGATGCCGATGGCATCGCTCAGTCCTATCTCGTCGATCTTCGCCATCAGGAGGTGGTGGAGATGATGATGGCCAATGTCGAGGCCGACCTCGGCCCGGTACAGGTACTGGTGAACAATGCCGCCATCTTCCCCGCAGGCTCGTTCTTCGACGTCTCGGCCGAGGCCTACGACGATGTCATCGCCGTCAATCAGCGGGCCTACTTCTTCACCGCCCAGGCGGCGGCACGACTGATGCAGCGGGCCGGGCGGGGTGGGGCCATTGTCAATATCGGGTCGATCACCCAGCACGGTGGTTGGTCGGAAATGGTTCCCTACGCCACCACGAAGGGGGCGGCCGCCACCATGACCCGCGCCCTGGCCACCGAGCTTGGGCCCCTGGGGATCCGGGTCAACTGTGTTGCCCCTGGTGCGTTTCCGACCCGGGCCGAGGAGATGCACGCCGATCCCGAGGCCTATTCGCAGCGCATCATCGATTCTCAGGCCCTGAAACGTCGGGGTGAGGTGTCCGAGGTCGCCGCCGCGGTGTCGTTCCTGGTCGGCTCCGACGCCTCGTTCATCACCGGCCAGACGCTCAACGTCGACGGCGGCTGGATCATGGCCTGAGCATCAAGGGCCCAGGATTAGCGATATCGTTCAAATGAATGACAAGGGGGGGAGCCTTCATGGGCTCAAAAGTTCGTTGGGGAGTGCCAGTTCTGGGGGCAATGCTGCTCCTGGTATCGGGATGCGGGGACGACCCTCAGGACAGCGGCGAAAATGGGCTGACCGTGAATGGCGAATCAGCGGAATCGTCTGACGGCGAGCAGTCGGTGGCGGAGTCTGGAGCTACGACCGCAACCTCGTCTGACAACGCATCGACGGCACCAGCAACCTCAACTGATGACGACAGGACCGGTACGACCGCATCCAGCGATGAATCCGAGCCAGGAGTCTCGCTCACCACCGTCGTAACGACACCAAAACCCGATGGACCCCAGGACACCGTGAGCCTGCCGGAATCGAACGTGAACAGCACCGCCAAGAGCGACGAAGGGGCAGAAGGCGGTAGTGACGGTAGCCAGGTGGTCGCGGGCTCGGGGCCCATTGACGCCGGGCTCACTACCTTGGTCGACACCGCGGCCGGTCGACTGGCCGACAGCCTCGGTGTTTCGAAGGGGCAGATCACGGTGCAGTCGGCCCGACTGGCCACCTGGAGCGATGCCTCCGCCGGGTGCCCGCAGTCTGGCATGCGCTACGCCCAGGTCATAACCGACGGCGCCGCCATCGAGTTGATCGCCGGCGGCAAGACCTACTGGTTCCACAGCGGTGGTTCCAGAGGGCCCTTCCTCTGCACCAGTCCTCAGCGTCAGAGGGCTTGAGACGGGCTCAGATCGGAGCGAGGCCGTCCTCGTGGATGTCGGCCGTGGTGAGCAGGCCAGCCCGATTGTCGAAGTCGGGGGCCAGGGTTCGGCCCTCATGGAGTACGAGCCACAGCCTGAGTAGGTGGCGACGGCGGTCCTGTTCGTCGTGGTCCTCGAACGCTGTCCGCGAATGGGCGACGGCGTAGTTGTTGACGAGAATGATGTCGCCCGGTTCCAGCCGCAGCCGGAGATGGATGTCAGGATCACCGGCGAGTTGGTCAACGAGGGTGAGCAGTTCGTCCTGTTTGGCGGTGAGCGGTGCGCAGTCGTCGAATCGGCGGGCGGCCGAGCGGGCGTAGCCGGAGTTGTGCCGTAGCGACAGGTTCCCGTCAACCATCGAAGCCAGGACCCGGGTGTAGAAGGGTCCGCCGTCGGGGTGCTCCTCGTCGCGGCAGTCGAAGTTGAACGGTTCGTAGTAGGTGTCGATCAGATCGGGTCGGCGGGTCAGAACTTCGTTGTAGATGGCCTGAAGCGAGGCCAGGCCGCTGTCGCCTCCTTCTTTCGCCGTCCGCAGACAGAACAGGCCGAGCAGGTCGGTCGAGGTGTCAGTGTGGAACGGGAGCGCGATCTTGACCTGGTAGCCGCGGGCGCTGGGGTCGGTGCGGATGTTCTTGCCGGTATCGCGCACGTGGCCCAGCAGGTGCCCACGATCGTTCTGCTTCACCGGCGTGCCCATCTGACGGCCGAGGGCGTAGTAGACGAGACCGGCTTCGCGCTCGGACCAGCCGGTGATGTCGAGGCCCCGGATCACCACGAACCCGATACCGTTCTCGATCCGGCTCCGCCAGTTGGCGATGGTGTCGGCCATGGCGGGGATCGGAGCCGAGTCGGGATCGATCGCACCCAAGCCCACCCTCCGGTCCACCAGTTCGCTCCGCAGTTGATCGAGGGCGGCCAACTCGGATTCGTCGAGCGGGTACAGGTAGTCGACCGGGTTGAGGTCGGGCCCCTTCCACGCCGCGGGGCCGGTCAGGGGCTGGCGGACGATCACACGGTTCTCATTCATCGGGTCTCCTTTGGGGGCTGGGTCGGGGGCACGAGGGTGGCCAGGTGGTCGCGGGGGACCAGGGCCCTGGTGGCGAAGGCCCGCACCATGGGGTTGGGATCGTGTTGGAGGCGGCCGTCGGGCCCGATCCGTCGAGTTCGGGTGGCTGATAGTCGGCCATGACCTCGACGTCGTTTCCGTCATTGTCGGGAAAGGCCAGTACCGGGATTATGGGTACCGGAGGGGTCGGAAGGTCGCCCCATTCCGAGTTGCGCAACACCCACTGGAACGGGATTCGGCGGTAGCACAGCACGGCCCGCATCTTGAGGCTGTAGGGCGAATGGGGTTGGTGTTGGTTTGGCGCCATGGTAGATATGGGGTGAATCAAGAGTTGTTTAAAGAATGTTGAAGTCGTTAAACTATCGCTCCGGTCTAGATCCCGGTGTCTCTTCCGGCGGTGTGGTGTTGTCATCGTCGGGTTTTCGGACGGGTAGTTGTTGGAGGTATACCCTTGTGCTCATGTCTACGTTGCCGATCGATGACGAGTCCATGGCCAGTCAGGACACGCTGAAAGTGCCACAGTCAGCTCCCCATCATTGGGCCATGGACCTGATCGCCCAGGCCGCGAGGGGTTTGCTCGGTTCTGAATTTCACGTCTTCGCCGATATGAATTGGTATCACCCGGATTACCCCCATCCGGTCGCTCCCGATGTGATGGTGATTCCCGCTGGCGGGGTGGAACCTCGGCTGCGTTCCTATCAACAAGGCGGTGGGGTGTCGCCGACGGTGGTGGTAGAGATTCCGTCGGAGAACAACACCGCATTCGAGGTGCAGAAGAAGAACCTGCGCTACAAGAACCTGGGGGTCGTGACTATCGCGGTGTACATCGAACCCGGCACCGAGGAGGTGCTGCGGCGAGGCCCCGACGATCAGGATCTGCGGAACTGGACCGGCAGACCCATCCCCGAGCTTGGTGGTCTGGCCCTCGATTTCGACAAGCAGGGGATATTGCGGGCGACAACACCCGATGGCTACTCGGGAACCAGTCACGCCGAGATCCTCCACGCCATCCACGCCGACCAACAGGCCGCCGCCGAGGCCAACGCTGCCGCCGCCGAAGCCAACGCCGCCGAGGCTGAAGCCAAGATGGCGGCCATGGCCGAGCAGTTGCGGGCCGCCGGGATCGAGCCTGCCACGGAGGCCTGACCGCTGAGGGTCGAGTCCCTGGCAAGGCGGTGAGTCCGGGAAAGCAAAGTATTGACAGTTTAGCCCGCACTTCTTTTTGAAGCGTCCGGCCGACCTTGTTAGGGTCGTGCGACGAAGGGGTGCCCATGTCGCAACCAACGTCCCATAACGAACGCTTCGACGGCAGGATCGGCCGAACCCTGGCCGATTCCGAACCGTGGTGGGAGGAGTCGGCCCATCCCGTTGACAACGCACCGAACGTGGTGCTGATCCTGCTCGACGACACCGGCTTTGCCCAGTTCGGCTGCTACGGGTCCGACATCGACACCCCCAACGTCGACGCCCTGGCGGCCAACGGGTTGCAGTTCACCAACTTCCACGTCACCCCCCTGTGTTCACCGACCAGGGCCTCGCTGCTGACGGGCCGCTCCCAGCACGCCGTCGGCATGCGATCGGTTTCGAACTTCCAGACCGGGTTCCCCCACCAACTTGGCCATATCTCAAACCATGCGGCCACCGTCGCCGAGGTGTTGGGATCGGCCGGGTACGCCACGTTCTGTACAGGCAAGTGGCACCTGGCCCCGACCGAACAGACCTCGGCCGCCGGTCCGTTCGAACAGTGGCCGCTTGGTCGGGGCTTTGATCGGTTCTACGGCTTCCTGGAGGGTGAGACCGACCAGTTCCATCCCGAACTGGTGAGCGACAACCATCCGATCGAGCCTCCGGGGCGGCCCGAGGATGGCTACCACGTCAGCGAAGACCTGATCGATCAGGCACTTCGCATGATCAGCGATAGCAAGGGGGTGCGCCCCGACCGGCCCTTCTTCGCCTACGTGCCCTTCGGCGCCACCCACGCCCCCCATCAGGCCCCTCCCGCCTACCTGGAGAAGTACCTGGGTCGCTACGACGAAGGCTGGGACGTTGTCCGCCAGCGCTGGTATCAGCGTCAGCTCGAACTTGGGGTCATCGCCGAGGGCACCGAGCTGGCCCCAAGAAACCCCGGTGTCGAGGCCTGGGAGACGTTGCCGGAGAACCAGCAACGCCTCGCCGCCCGGTTGCAGGAAGCGTTCGCCGCCTTCCTTGATCACACCGACAAACAGATCGGGCGCCTGGTCGACGGGCTGACGGCGATGGGGGAACTCGACAACACGGTCCTGGTCGTGCTGGCCGATAACGGAGCATCCCAGGAGGGCGGCCCGTTCGGCGTCATGCACGAGATGAAGTACTTCAACGGGATCATCGAGTCACCCGACGAAGCGGTGGAACGCATCGACGACATCGGCGGCCCCAACAGCCACACCAACTATCCGTGGGGCTGGGCCCAGTGCGGGAACTCGCCGTTCAAGTGGTACAAGCAGAACACCCACGAGGGCGGGGTGCACGTGCCCATGATCCTGCACTGGCCATCGGGCACCGTATCCGATCAGCAGGGCACAAAACGCAACCAGTTCGTCAACGTGTCCGACATCATCCCCACGATCTACGAACTGGCGGGCGTGACCCCACCCGAGGTCCACCGGGGTTATTGGCAGATGCCGGTGACCGGGCGTTCCTTCGCCTCGATACTGTCCGATCCCACCGCTCCCGCAACCAACACCCTGCAGTACTTCGAAAACTCGGGGAGCCGGGCCCTGGTGGCGGAACACGATGGCGACTGGTGGAAGGCGGTGTGTCGTCACACCAAGGGTGATGATTTCGACACCGAGCAGTGGGAGCTCTACCGCCTCGACCTCGACGCCTCCGAGACCAACGATCTGGCCGCGTCCCAGCCCGACAAGCTGGCGGAACTGATTGGGCTGTGGTGGAGCGAGGCCGAGCGCCACGGGGTGCTCCCGCTCGACGATCGTGGCACCGAACTTTTTGGGGCCCGGGTCCGGGACCATTCACCCCACCCGACCAACAGGCGCTACCGCTACCGGCCGCCGATGTCGCCCATCCCGGCCCAGGCTTCGCCGTCGGCCGGTGGTCGCAGCTTTGATCTTGACGCTCGGGTCACGAGGGCCAAGGGCGACGACGGGGTGATCTGGGCCACCGGCACCCAGAACTCGGGCATCTCGTTGTTCGTGCAGAACAACCGGCTGGTCGTCGACTACAACGCCTTCAACGACCACACCATCGTCGAATCCGACATCGAGGTGCCCGAAGGCGACAGCACCCTTTCGTTCCACTTCGAGCGCACCGACCGTAAAGGTGGGGCTGTCATCGCCCTTGCCATCGACGGGACCGACGTCGGTCGGGCCAAGCTTGGTCTGGCCATGCGCATGATCTCCTCGGTCGGAGCCAGCATCGGTTTCGACCATGGTTCACCGGTCTCGACCCGTTACGAGGGGATGTTTCCCTTCGCCGGAATCCTGCACGAGGTGGATATCCAACTGGGTGGAAAGGTGTCGGCCGAGGCCACGGCCCGAGCCGAGATGTCACGTCAGTGAGGACGGTTACCGTCGTTGGCGACGTTGTTGATGTCGCCGATGCCGGGTCCTGCTCCGATCTCGGCCACCCTGTCGGGTGCCAGTACCTTCACCGAATCGATGGCAAAGCAAGGGATCCAGATCATGAAGTCACTCCGCACCCCCGACCGGCGCTTCACCGACCTTCCCGACTACCCGTTTGCCCCGAACTACGTCGACGTTTCCGACCAGGACGGCGGCCAGTTGCGGGTGCACTACCTCGACGAGGGCCCGGCCGACAGCGCCCCGATCCTGTGCATGCACGGCGAACCCTCGTGGAGTTACCTGTACCGCAAGATGATCCCCCTGCTCGTGGCCGCCGGACACCGGGTGATCGCCCCTGATCTGGTTGGTTTCGGCCGTAGCGACAAGCCGTCGGAGACGAGCGACTACACCTACGATCGTCACGTGGCCTGGATGCACGAGGCGCTCATCGATCAGCTCGATCTGCGCGGCGTCACCTTCTTCGGTCAGGACTGGGGTGGCCTCATCGGGCTTCGCCTGGTGGCCGCCAATCCTGATCGCTTCGATCGGGTGATCATTGGCAACACCGGCCTCCCCACGGGCAACGGGAAACCGAGCAAGGCGTTCCTCGAGTGGCAGAAATTCAGCCAGACCACGCTGGTGTTCGACGTCGGGTTCCTGGTCAACCGGGCCACCAATACCGAGCTCAGCGTGGCCGAGATCGCCGCCTACGACGCGCCCTTCCCCGACGACACCTATAAGGCAGGGGCCCGCATCTTCCCGGCGCTGGTACCGACCGCGCCCGATGATCCGGCCGTTGCGGCCAATCAGGAGGCGTGGAAGGTGTTCGAGCAGTGGACCAAGCCGTTCATCACCGCCTTCAGCGACGGCGATCCCGTCAGCGCCGGAGGCGACGCCCCGTTCATCAAGCGGGTGCCGGGGGCTGCGGGCCAACCCCACGTCACCGTGAACAACGCCAACCACTTCTTCCAGGAAGACGCGGCATCACAATTGTCCCAGATCATCATCGACGCCATCGCCGCCGCCTGAAGAAAGTCACGATCCTGATGACCACCGTTGAACGCACCGCCTTGATCGAGTCATCAACGTCGCAGGTGTGGGCCCTGCTCGCCGACTTCGAGGCCATCAGTGCCTGGGCGCCCAACGTCGACCATTCGGCTCTGATGACCGATCAGACCGAGGGCGTTGGCATGGTGCGGCGTGTGCAGGTGGGCCGCATGGCGCTGGTGGAGACGGTCACGGAATGGGAAGCCGGGGTAGTGTTGTCCTACACCATCAGCGGCATGCCTGCGGTGGTCGGGTCGGTCAGCAACTCCTGGCGCCTTGGTACATCGGGCAGCCTGACGATGGTGTGGCTCACCACCACGATCGACGCCGGGCCCCGCCCACCCCGGGTCGTTGCCGGTGTGGTCGGCCGCAAGCTGGGTCAGGCGTCGGAGGAGATGCTGGCCGGGTTCCAGGCCCATCTTGGCTCGAAGGTGAGCGGATCATGAGCGACTCCACCGTGCGGCCCGACGTGATCATCATCATGACCGATGAGGAACGGGCGGCGCCGCCCTATGAGTCCGACGAGGTGACCGCCTGGCGACGCCGCACCCTGACCGGACGGGCCTGGTTCGATGACCACGCCGTCAACTTCGAGCGGCACTACACCGGATCGTTGGCCTGCGTGCCCAGCCGACCGACCATCTTCACCGGCCACTATCCCGATGTGCATGGCGTGACCCAGACCGATGGTCTTGGCAAGATGGCCGATGACTCCCGGTTGCGCTGGCTTGCGTCGGGCGAGGTGCCGACCCTCGGCCACTGGTTCCGGGCCGCAGGTTACGACACCCACTACGACGGCAAGTGGCACATTTCCCACGCCGACCTGCACGACGAGGCGGGGGACCGGATCACCACCAACGACGACGACGGCAACGTTGACCACGCCGCCGTCGAACAGTACCGGGCCGCCGATCGGCTCGACGGCTACGGGTTCTCCGGTTGGGTCGGCCCCGAGCCCCACGGTGGGGCGTTGGCCGACGCCGGGGTGCGCCGCGACCCCCTCATCGCCAACCGGGTCGTTGCCTGGCTGGAGGATCGTTACCGACGGCGCCGTGACGGCGATGAGGCAGCCAAGCGCCCCTTCCTGCTGGTGGCAAGCTTCGTCAATCCCCACGACATCGTGCTGTTCCCGGCCTGGGCCCGGCGCCGCAACCCGCTGGTGCCATCCCCTCTGGATCCGCCGCCCATCGCCGCTCCACCGACCGCCGAGGAGGATCTGGCGTCGAAGCCCGCGGCCCAGATCGCCTTCCGCGAGGCCTATCCGTCGGGCTATGGCCCGGTTCGGCTGGTGGCAGGCACCTACCGGAACAAGGCCCAGCAGTACCGCGACCTCTACTACCGACTGCACGCCGAGGTCGATGGTCCCCTCGATCGGGTGCGCAGGGCCGTGACCGACGGTGGCTCCGACCACGCCGTGATCGTCCGCACCTCCGACCATGGCGATCTGCTTGGAGCCCACGGCGGACTGCACCAGAAGTGGTTCAACCTCTACGACGAGGCAACCCGGGTGCCGTTCTCGATCGCCCGCATCGGTGATGAACCCACCAGCGGCACCCTCATCGAGGGGGCACCGACGTCGCACGTTGACATTGTGCCCACCCTGTTGGCCGCCGCCGGTATCGACGAGTCCGTCATTGCGGGGGAGCTTCGAGCCTCGTTCACGGAGGTCCACCCCTTGCCCGGATCGAATTTGATGCCGATCGTCGACGATCCGGCCAGCGCCGATCGGGGCCGGGCCGTGTACCTGATGACGCGGGACAACATGTTGGAGGGCGACTCCGGTGCTTCGGGCTTGGCCCGGCGGCTGGGTCGCTCCGGCGCACCTCCGGCTCCCCTCCGCATCCAGGTGCCTGCCCATGTGGCGTCGAACTTCGAAGGCCTTGTCACCCGGGTGGAGGGCCACGGGGGAGGAGGGCGGTTGTGGAAGCTGGTCCGCACCTTCGACGATCCCGCCACCTGGACCGAACCCGGGGTGCGCCAACTGGCGGCCAACGGTCCCGGCGGGGAGCAGTGGCGGACCTCGGCGCTACCCGACCAGTGGGAGCTGTACGACCTCGACAACGACCCGATCGAAGCCGTGAACCGCTGGCGTGACGAGACGGTGGCGGAAGTGTTTCGTCATCTCCGGGCCGTGCTGGCGGCCGAACGAGCCCGGGCCGTGCCCAGACGCCATCACCCCTGGCCCTACGCCCGGCGCCAACCAACCGCAGGTCCGGCGGTCAAGACCCCGCCCCCTCCGGCTCGACTACTGCGGGCGTTGGTGCAAAAGCTCGGGCTGCACCCCGACGATCTCGACGCCGTCGAGTTCGATCTCCCCGGTCGGCGGGCCCTGGTGATCGCCAGCAACACGGCGTTGATGGACGTCGATAAACCGACCGGCGTGTTCGCTAGCGAGATGACCGTTCCCTACTACGCCTTCGTCGATGGCGGGATGGACGTCGACGTGGCCAGCCCGCTCGGTGGCGTGATTCCGGTCGATCCGCAATCGCTGAAACCGGTGATCCGCTGCGCCGCCGATGACCGGTTCCTGGCCGACAACAGCTTCCAGGCGGCGGTCGCCGACTCGCTTGCCGTCGGCGACCTCGACATGGCCGACTACGACCTGGTGTACCTGGCCGGTGGCTGGGGTGCCGCCTTCGATTTTGGCTTCTCGGAGTCGCTGGGAGCGAAGGTCAGCGAGGCCAATGCCGAGGGCAACGTCATCGGCGGTGTTTGCCATGGCCTGCTGGGTCTGGTCAACGCCACCAATGACGACGGCACGGCCCTGGTAGCCGGGCGGCGGATTTCCGCCGTGACCGACAAGCAGGTGAGCGAGCTCGGGATCGAGTCCACGCCCCATCATCCCGAGCGGGAGTTGCGGGCCGTCGGCGCCGAGTTCGAGAGCGAGACCAGGTTCCGTGACGTCCTGGCCAACCACTGGGTGGTCGACGGGAATCTCGTCACCGGCCAGAACCAGAACGCGGCGCCTATGGTGGCCCGGGAAATGATGCAGCTGCTGCTGGCCTCAGCCCCGAGTCGCTAAAAACCAGCTCGGTGGCGACGCCAACAGGAAGGACCTCGTATGAAGATCGTCATGGCCGGAGAGGGCGCCATCGCCCGCAAGCATCTGGCCGGAATCGCCCGGATCGACGGGATCGAGGTGGTCTCGTTGACCGGTGGCAACCCGGCAGACACCGAGGCGCTGGCCGGCGAACTGGGCATCGGCCACTGGTCGCTCGACCTGAACGAGAGTCTGGCCCAGCCCGGTGTCGACGCTGCCATCCTCACCACTCCCACCGGTATGCACGCCACCCAGGCCATCCAGGTGCTGGAGGCGGGCAAACACGTGCTGGTCGAGATCCCCATGGCCGACAATCTGGCCGACAGCGAACGGCTGGTTCAGGTGGCCGAGCAGTCGGGGCTGACGGCCATGGTGTGCCACACCCGTCGTTTCAACCCCAGCCACCAGTGGATCCACAACAAGATCGCGGCGGGCGAGCTGACCCTGCAGCACCTGGTGGTCGAGACCTACTTCTTCCGTCGGCAGAACACCAACGCCCTCGGTGTGCCCCGGACCTGGACCGATCATCTGCTGTGGCATCACGCCTGCCACACCGTCGACCTGTTCCAGTATCAACTTGGCGAGATCGCCGACCGGGCGCTGGCGCTCCAGGGGCCCAAGCACCCCGAGCTCGGCATCGCCATGGACATGTCGATCGCGCTGACGGCTCCGTCGGGGGCGCTGTGCTCACTGTCGCTCAGTTTCAACAACGACGGTCCGCTCGGCACCTTCTTCCGCTACATCTGCGACAACGGCACCTACATCGCCCGCTACGACGACCTCGTCGACGGCTACGAGAACCCGATCGACGTGTCCAAGGTTGACGTGTCGATGGACGGCATCGAACTCCAGGACCGCGAGTTCTTCGCCGCCATCGACGAGGGTCGTGAACCCAACGCCTCGGTGGCCCAGTGCCTCGACGCCATGAAGACCCTCGACCGCCTCGAACAGACCCTCAACTGATCAGGTCAAGCGAGGTCTGGGCGGTAAATGGCTGAAATGTTGGGGTCCGGCACTGTCGGACCCCAACACCCTCCCGTCAGGACCCGCAGGGTTGGTGTAAAATAGCTGGGCATGGGATCACCCGCTGGTAGGCCACAGCTCACCAACGCTCAGAAGGAAGATCTGCAGCGACGCATCGCTGAGGCGAGCGCTGTCTTGGACGCTGCCGCAGCTGTGAGGTCTCCAGGCCGCGAGGTCCTCCCCCCGGATCTGACTTGGGAGCAGTACGCCAGCATGGTGCGTTGAGTACCGATCGGCCGGTAGCGCCAGCTCGCTTCTTCGCCCGGAAGGCACGGGCTCAGTTCCCTGATGGATTCGCCCAGCGGTACAGCGACATTGCTGACCAAGCACGTCGAGCATTCCCCTGGGACACCGAGCTGCACTGCGCTCTGGGTTGAATCGAACCAAGATCATGCATGTGTGGCCCAGACGAGCGCTGATCCTGGTGGTCGATGCCGAGCTGACAGACGGTGGGACAGTTGAGCTGGTCGACTACCAGGTTGTGTCGTTGCCAGACGACCCTACGTCGCTCTAAGGCTCAGGGGTCTGGGGGGGGAGTGGCCTGCTCCTTCCCCAAACACCAACTGAGCGACTGATCTCGCTGGAGCACGAGCGGTGTTGTGAGTCCGGCCCAGGGCGGAATCAGGTCTGGTTCTCCAGGATGAGGTGGCCGACGGCGGTGTTGCTGGCCGGCACGTGGTAGAAGCGGTGCACCGGTTGGGGGGCCGGGCCGCCCGCCAGGTCGGCCATGGCGCCGCGGGCCACGAGCCACATCACCAGCTCAATGCCTTCCGATCCGGCTTCGCGTACGTAGTCGATGTGGGCCATGGTCGACAGGTCCTCGGGGTCGTCGATCAGGCGGTCGAGGAACGCGGTGTCGAAGACGGGATTGATGAGTCCGGCCCGCAGCCCTTGGAGTTGGTGGCTCATGCCGCCGGTGCCCCAGATCTGGATGTTGAGATTGTCGTCGTAGCTCTCGACGGCCCGTCGTATCGCCTGGCCCAACGCCAGGCAGCGACGACCGGAGGGCGCGGGGTACTGCACCACGTTGACGGCTACGGGGATGACCGGGCAGGGCCAGGCGTCGGGTTGGCCGAACATCAGCGACAAAGGCACGGTGAGGCCGTGATCCACCGTGAGTTCGTTGGCCAGGGTCAGGTCAAAATCCTGTTGGATGACCGATTGGGCCAGGTGGGCGGCCAGTTGGGGATGGCCGAGTACTTCGGGCACCGGTCGCGGGCCCCAGCCCTCATCGGCGACGGGAAATTTGGCAGCCAAGCCGAGGGTGAACGTCGGGATCAGTTCGAGGCTGAAGGCGGAGGCGTGGTCGTTGTAGACCAGGATCACGGCGTCGGGGGTATTTTCCCGGGCCCAGGCCCGGGACGGCTCGTAGCCGGCAAACAGGGGTTGCCAGTACGGCTCCTCGGTCTTGCCGTGGTCCATGGCGGCGCCGATGGCGGGAACATGGGAGGTGTAGACGCTGGCCGAGATGCGGGCGCTCATGACCGGGCCTCCCACTCGGACTGGTAGCGGTTGCCCTCCACCGAACGGCCACCGGCCACCATCATCGCCCGGTAGTCATCCTCTGACAGCCCTGTCATCGACCCCGCCATTTGCTGGAAGCTCTTACCATCGGTGGCCCCGATCTTGGCCAGGAAGTAGATGTTGCCCCCAAGGCTGATGAGGCGGTTCAGGTCGCGGTCGAGCACCCCTTGCTTCTGGTCTTCGGTCATGTCCCACTCGTTGAGGTAGGCCCGCTCATCGGCCCGAAAACGGTCACGATTGTCGGCCCTCATCAGCGACATGCAGAACTGGTTGAGCCAATAACCGGCTCGCGCCTGGTCGGTGTCGAAGATGGTGGTGCCCGGAATGTCCAGGTAGGGCTTGTCAAGGCCCATGGGGCGCCCCTTTCGTTGGTGTTCGGTGTCGGGGTGAGGATCGTTGGGTCGTGTGCGTCAGTCGAAGTCGTACAGCTGTCGGGGGTTGTCGACCAGAATCTGATTGCGCACGGTCTCGTCCGGCACATAGGCGGCCAGCAGATCGAGCAGCTTGCCCTCGTCGGGCATGACGGCCATGTTGGGGTGGGGCCAGTCGGTGCCCCACAGAAGCCGGTCGGGGGCGGTGGCCACCAGGGCTTGGGCGAAGGGGATCACGTCGTCGAAGGGACCTACCTTGCCCGCGGTGAGTCGCTCGGCGCAGGAGATCTTGACCCAGCACCGCTCGTCGCGGTCCAGCAGACTGAGCAACTGTTGGAACGGCTCCTGCTCCAGGCCGTCGGTCGCTGCCACCCGGGCCATGTGATCGATGACGTAGGGCACGGGCATGGCATCGAGCAGTCCCTGGTACTGGGGGAGATCCTTGGCGTCGAAGTGCAGCACCACGTGCCACCCCAGGGGTTCGACCCGGTTGACCAGCCGCCAGAATACGTTGAGATCAGGGGCGCCACCGAGATGGGCCACGAAGTTGAACCGAATACCGCGCACCCGATTCTGGTGGAGGTGGTGCAGATCGGTGTCGCTGCAGGCCTCGTCGATCATGGCCACGCCTGCGTAGCGCCCGGCCCCCCGTTGGATGGCGTCGACCATGGCCGAGTTGTCGGTGCCGTGGCAACTGGCTTGTACGAACACCGCCCGTGACAACCCGAGGCGTTCCTGCAGGGCCTCGAAGTCGTCGATACCGGAGTCGGGTGGGGTGTAGGCGCGGTTGGGGGAGAACGGGAAGCGGGCCGCAGGACCAAAGACGTGGCAGTGGGCGTCACACGCCAGCGGCGGTGGGGTGAACGCCGTTGGTCGCGATGCCTCGGGGATGGGGCCGGGCACGGTTGGCTCGGGGGGTGCGGGGTGTGGCGGGTTGGTGGTGGCCATTGGTGCTGCCTGACTGGTCAGTAGTCCCGGGGGTAGACGATGCCGTCCATGAGTTTTCGTGCCGTACGTAGGATGCCTGCCCGCTGCACCGTCGGGCGACCCTCGACCTGGCCCAGCGAGACCACGGCCTCGAACGTGCCGGTGGGGTGTTCCAGGGTCACGGCGTCGGTGGCGGCGCCAACCAGGACCTCAGTGGCCGGCGAGCCCGGCAGCAGCGCGGCCGTCACCACCGATACCGCCCCCAGCACCCCGATGGCATCGTGGCAGCGGTGGGGGATGAAGGTGCGGGTGGAAAGGCCACTGCCCGAAACCGGCGGGGCGACGATGGTGAGCTTCGGCACCGTGGTGGTGGTGACGTCACCCAGGTTCATGAGCTTGCCTGCCTGCAGCCGGATGTCTTCCAGGAGCGCTCGGAGTTCGTTGTTGGCCTCCAACTCGGCGCAGGTCTCATAACCGGTCACGCCCAAGGCGTCGGCCCGCATCACCACCACGGGCATGCCGTTGTCGATCAGCGTCGTGTCGACTCCGGCGATGCGGTCACGGGTACTGCCCGTAGGTAGCAGGGCCCCGGTTGAGCCCCCGGCGATGCCGTCGAAATCGAGGCGGATGGGGGCCGCCGTGCCCGGCACACCGGAGATGGCGGTGTCCCCGTGGTAGACGGGCGAACCGTCGGCCACGCCGAAGGTGGCCGTGGCCGTTGAAGCGGTGTTGACCATGTTGATGCCAACGCTGAGTTCGGTGGCGGTCGGATCAACGGCGATGAGGCCACGCTCGATGGCGAATGGTGCGACACCGGCCAGGAGATTGCCACAATTCTGGCGCTCGCTGACCAGGGCCTCGTCCACCCCGACCTGGAGGAAGAGGTAGTCGAGGTCGGCTCCGTCGACGGTCGCGGGCCCGACTACCGCCACCTTTGAGGTCAGCGGATGGGCCCCGCCGATGCCGTCGATCTGACGGGGGTCGGGTGAACCCATGAGTCGCAGCAGGAGTTGATCACGTGTCACCGGGTCGGCGGGTAGATCGTCCCGCAGGAAATAGGCCCCCTTGGACGAGCCGCCCCGCATGATCAGGCAACGAACTCCGTCGGTCACCGACCCAGTGTGTCAAATGTCAACAGGATCGTCGACTATATGAAGCGGTTGGCCGGCCGACGACAGAATCAACGTCGGTGGGGTGGCGGGGTCGCGGAGTTGGTTGATTGATGTTTGGGCAAAGGTTGTCAAGGGACCAATCCTGATCTCGCGGACCCTCGACCGGGCGGAGGCGGAAGGTCTGGTTGCGCGCGGGTCCGATCCCGATGATCGCCGCGCATCGCAGGTCACTCTGACCGAAGCGGGCCCTCAGGTGGTCACGGCGTTCGCTCCCCGGTTGCAGGCGATTGTCGATCGTGTCATCCACCAACAAACTCTCGGCTGAGGAGGTCGATTTGTTGGTCGAGCTGCTCGGGCGAATCGAAGCCGCCGCTTGCCTGCGGTGCCCGGAGGACACGCGTGATCACCGCTGACCGCTGAGGCCTGCAACCAGATGCGACATGGAGCCAAGGGTGAGGTCCGGCGTCGGGAGTGTCCCGTCCCAGGGGCGTCCTCGATGCAACCAGGCCGTTGACAAGCCGAGCCGCTGCGCCCCGACGATGTCATGGTGGGCCGAGTCACCAACCATCCAGGCCCCCTGGAGTAGGGCGCCGGCCATGGCGGCCGCAGCCTCGAAGATGGCCGGGTCGGGCTTCTTGATGTCGAGGTCGCCGGAGATGCACACGACATCGACCAGGGCGTCCAGGCCCAGCCGCTTGATCTTCGCGTGCTGCTGTTTCGACGAGCCGTTGGAGACGATGGCGATCGTCCAGCCGGTACGGCGCAGGTCAATCAGGCATTGCAGTGCGCCATCGGTCGGCTGAACCAACTCGACGGCTCTCTGTTGGTAGTCGGCCAAGAGGACGTCGACGGGGTCGGGCAGTCTGAACCGGCGGCGCGCGGCTTCGAGGACTTGGTGGCGGGGGGAGTAGCCATCATTGTCCGCTTCGTGCAGCCAGGGGGCGGCGTCATCGTCAAGGTCGTGCCGGGTGCAGAACTCCCTGATCCAGGCTCGTACCGCTCGGTCCCGGTCGGCCAGGGTGTTGTCGAGGTCGATCATCACGAACATGGGGTCAGTGTGGCTCGGGGCCGCCGGTGTGCGCCGGGGATTATCCGCTCATGGTTGCTCGCTGACCCTCACCAGGCGTTTGCCGATGTTGTCGCCATGGAGCATGCCGATGAAGGCGTCGGGGAGCGCCTTGATTCCGTCGACGATGTCCTCGTCGTAGACGATCGTGCCCTCGGCCAGGCGGCGGGCCATGTCAGGAACGAAACTCGGCAGTTTGTGCACGTGGTCGTAGATGCTGAAGCCGGTCATGGTGGCCCGGCTGGCCAGGATCCCGATCAGGTTTCGGGTGCCGGGGTCGCCCGATTCATAGCGGCTGATCATGCCGCACACGGGGATGCGGGCGGCGGGATTCATCCTGGTGAGCACCGCTTCGAGCAGGTCACCGCCGACGTTGTCGAAGTAGACATCGACGCCGTTGGGGCAGAACTCGTCGATGGCGTCACCCAGGGAAGGGGTCGTGCGGTAGTTGAACGCACCGTGGTAGCCGAGCCGGTGCACGGCCCGGGCGACCTTCTCATCACTGCCGCCAGTGCCGATGACGCGGGCACCGGCGAGGCGGGCCAATTGACCGACCACCGAGCCGACGGCCCCGGTGGCCGATGACACCAAAACCGTCTCGCCGGGGCGGGGTCGGCCGATTTCGATCAGCCCCACCCAGGCGGTGAGGCCGGGCATGCCCCGCACGCTGATGGCGTGGGAGATGGGGCCCAGCGAGGGGTCGACAGTGGTCAGGTCTGCGCCGCGCGTAGTCGAGTACAACTCCCAGCCCAGGAAGCCCCAGACGATGTCGCCTGGGGTGTGGGCGGGATCGTTGGAGGCCACGACCTGGCTGACAACCCGGGCCGTCACCGGTTGGTCGAGGGGGAAGGCGCCGTCCATCCGGCCCCGCAGGTAGGGGTCGCACGATACGTAGATGTTGCGCACCAATACCTCACCTGGCCCCGGCTGATCAACGGGCCGTTCGTCGACGGCAAAGCAGTCGGGAGTGATGGGCCCTGACGGGCGCTCGACCAACAGAATCCGGGTGTTGACAACTGAAGCCTCGGCCATGGGCTGACGCTACTCGCCTCCGTCGACGGGCTCGATTCTTGATCGCCGAGCGATGGCCCGAGGCCGCGTTGAGTTTGATGTTGGCTGACGATGTTGGGGTCGTTGGGGTCGTTGGGGTCGTTGGGGTCGTTGGTGGTAGTTGATGGAAGTAGCGGTAGCTCATCACCCTTGGGTGGTGACTCGATGCCTTGCGGCTCCGCTGTGATCCAGTTCTGGAGTCCCTGTGTGGTGTGGATGCACCCCGTTGGCGCCCGGGACACGTTGTGGTTGGGGGTATAGCCTTGTGTCCATGTCGACGTTGCCGGTTGATGACGCGTACTTCGCTCGTCTGGACACCCTGAAGGTGCCGATGTCGGCGCCGCATCAGTGGTCGATGGAGCTGATCGGGCTCACTGCCCGTGACCTGCTCGGCTCGGAGTTCCATGTCTTCCTTGACATGAATTGGTATCACCTGGACTATCCGTATCCGGTGGCCCCTGATGTGATGGCGATTCCGGCGGAGGGGGTGGAGGCCGGCCTGCGTTCCTACCGGCAGGGCGAGGGAGCTTCGCCGACGGTGGTGGTTGAGATTCCGTCGGAGAACAACTCGGCGTTCGAGGTGCAGAAGAAGAACCTCCGTTATCGAAGACTCGGTGTTGTCTCGCTGACGGTGTACATCGAGCCGGGCACCGAGGGAGTGTTCCGGCAGGGCCCCGACGATTGGGATTTTCTGAACTGGACGGGGCGACCCGTTCCCGAACTCGGTGGCTTGGTCCTCGATTTTGACGATGACGGCGCGCTCCGGGCCACCACCCCGGCCGGTTTCTCGGGAAATCGCTATGCCGACGTGCTGCACGCCACCTTGGCCGATGAGTTGGCAGCTGAGGCTGAGGTTAGGGCCGACGCAGCGGTGCTTGAGGCTGAAGCCAGGGCCGGAGCGGCGGAAGCCAAAGCTAAGGCGGCTGAAAGCAAGGCCGAGGCGCTGATGGAGCGGTTGCGGGCAGCAGGTATCGACCCCGACTGAGGGCGGCTCATCGCTCGTTTTGGCTTGGGGTCTCAGTGGTGGTGCTCCGAGGGCTCGACGGCGAGTCGGCGGACCCTGAGTCAGGATGGCGCCTCAGGTTCGTTGTCGAGGCTCCTCGACCTGGCCAGGTAACTGGAGGGTGTCTCGCCGAGATGGAGGCGGAAGTCCCGCACCAGGTGGGCCTGATCGGCGTAGCCCAGTTTGGCCGCGACGGTGGCCCAGCCCCGCCACTCGTCACCCCGCTCCGCAGCCTGGCTCGCGGCCTCGGCCGCTTCGATGATGCGCCACCGGCGAATAATGAATGAGGGGCTGGCGCCGACGTGGAGATCGAAGAGTCGCTGCAGCGATCTGACGCTGACACCGGCCGCCGTTGCCAACTGGCTGACCCGGCACAACGTTCGGTCGTGTTCGGGCAGTCTCGCCACCTCGGCCACCTGCCTGGCTTCGGCCACCAGAGCCTGGTCGCATCGATCGATGAACTCGGCCAACGCCCTCCGGAGGCAGTTCGTTCGCTGTTCGTTGTCACCGAGGCGCACGATGTCGTCGACAACCTTCTGGCCGTCGAGACCGGGCAGGGCGGTGTCGAAGGTCAGTTGGGAGTTGGCGGCGGAACGGGCCGGAGTGTCGAGGAACACCCCGAGACCACCAACCGAGGTCCTGGCCGCCACCGTCCACCCGGCAAGCGTCAGATGTCGGTGACTCACACCGCTCAGCACCCCGTAGACCCTGCCCTCCGGTGGGTCGAGCGGCACACCGGAATCGTCGAGGGTGCCGATACTGATGTGCCCCGCCGGGTGGTTGAGCACCCGCTGGTCGTGAACGGTCCCGGGGGGAAGGTCCCACGCCACCGACCAGAACCACTCGACCAGTCCTTCGAGCTGTTCGCCAGGCGGGTGGCGGGCAAAGTCGACGAGTCGCATCATCACCGCCGGATCCACGATCCCGCGGGTGTCACTCGGAACCTGGCCTGCCACTCCGTCACGTTAGCGGCCAGATCTGGCGTGAATCTTCAAGCATCGCGGCCTCCGGGCTCCCTACGTTGACCAGATGAACGACATCGAGGCCGACACCGGCCAGTTCCCGATCTTCCCGACCACTGCTCCTGCGGTCTTCAGCGACCCAACAACGGCGAAGGCTCTCTTCGACGCCGTGCTCACCCAACTGGCGCCGGTCGTCGAGGTCGACGAGAACCAACTGGCGCTAGCGACCCCGTGTGACTCGTTTACCGTCGCCGACCTGCGCCGCCACGTACTGGCCTGGCTGCAGTTCTTCGCCGCGGCCCTTGAAGACCCGACGGGTTCGGCTGAACGGATCGATCCCGAGACCTGGGAACTTCACGCTGACCAGCGGCCGTCGGACATCGTCGACCGGGCAGCGGCCGATGTCGGCACAGCCATTGAGGCCGGCGCCGCCAATGCCATGGTCGTGATGTTGCAGTCCAGGATGGCGGGCGATGGTGTGTTGGCCATGGCCCTTGGCGAGTACCTGGTGCACGGTTGGGATCTGGCGGTGTCGACCGGTCGGCCCTGGAACGCCGCCGACGCCGACGGGGCGGCCGAGGCGGCGCTGGCTTTCCTGCAGTCCACCGTCGCCCCCGAGTACCGAGGGCCCGACACTGGCTTCTTTGACGCCGAAGTTGCCGCTCCCCCCGGGGCCACGGCCTTCGAGCGGCTGCTCTGCTTCGCCGGACGTCAACCCCAGTGGCGGCCCGGCGCCTGAACGGCGGTGGCCCGATCACTAGGACAATCCATCGGTGAAGGCTTGCATCGGGCAGGGGAACCAACAAGGATCGTGACCGTCAAGTGCGTGACGGTAGGACCTGCGCCCCCGACGACGTGCAGAGGAGACTGCTGTGAAGATCTCGATGGCTCTGGGAGCCGGTGCCAACCTGAACCCGACGAGCCTTGCCCGCCAGGTCCGCGACCTCGAAAGTGCAGGCGTCGACCTGGTCTGGGGAGGCGAGATCTACGGCTTCGACCTGGTCTCGACCCTGGCCTTCGTCGCCGGGCAGACGTCGAAGATGCAGCTCATGACCGGCATCCTGCCGATCTACAGCCGCAGCCCGGCCCTCATCGCCCAGACGGCCATGACCATCGACACCCTGTCCGAGGGTCGCTTCATATTGGGCCTGGGCTCGTCGGGCCCGCAGGTCATCGAGGGCTGGCATGGTGTGCCGTTCAACAAGCCACTGGCCATGACCCGTGACGTAATCGAGATCTGCCGCAAGGTCTGGTCGGGGGACAAGGTCGAACACGATGGGCGGGTGTTCAGCCTGCCCCTACCTGAGGGGCAGGGCAGCGGCATGGCCAAGGCGTTGCGCCTCATGGCCAAGCCGCTGCGCCGCGACATCCCCATCGCCGTGGCCTCCATCGGGCCCAAGAACGTCGAACTGACGGCCGAACTGGCCAACGTCTGGCAGCCCATCCACTTCATGCCCGAGAAGTTCAACGACGTTTGGGGTGAGTCATTGGCCGCCGGCAAGGCCAAACGCCAAACCGAGTTGGGGGAACTCCAGATCGTCGCCGGGGGCACGGTGGCCCTTGGTTCGGGGCCCGCCGTTGACGCCGCCCGCAAGGGCGTGCGTGACAATGTTGGCTTCTACGTGGGTGGTATGGGAGCCCGCGACAAGAACTTCTACAACGACCTGTTCAAACGCTACGGCTACGAGCAGGAGGCGACCGACATCCAGGACCTGTTCCTCAGCGGCAAACGTGAGGAGGCCTTCGCCGCGGTGCCGGAGGACTACATCGACCGGGCCAGTCTCACCGGCGACGAGGGCCGGGTCCGCGAGCGCATCGCGGTGTACAAAGATGTCGGTGTCACCTACCTGAACATCGATATTCCGCCCGACACTGAGAACCCACTCGAGGTCATCGAGCAGGTCAAGGCTTGGGCCGAGTAAGAGGTCTGGCCGAGCAAAACCGGTCGGTTGCGGTTGTCGCCCCCCACGAGGGGCAAGATCGCCTAGGCTGACTGGGTCGGGCCCGAGAATAGGGGCCATTCAGGCTGTGCAAGCGGTCACCGACAACAAGGGCGGACGACGCACGAGAGGTGTTGTCGACCGCAACTACGTTGCCAACAATAGGTTGTCCGCGCTCAGCGGCACAAGGAGGAAGCATGTCATTCGACGAACCTCAATACCCACCTGATCCAAACCAGCCACCGCCGAGCTACCAGGCCCCGTCGGGCTATCAGCCTCCGGCAGGGCAGCAGCCACCACCCGCCTACCAACCGCCACAGGAGTATCAGAATCCGGGTGCCTATCAGGCGGCACCCGGTAACCACGGTGTTCCACCCCAACAGTCAGGCGGCGACCAGTTGACGGCTTCGGGGTTCTTCTCCAGCCTGTTCGACTTCCGCATGAAGGAGGTCATCACCAGGAAGGTGATGAGTGTCCTGTACCTGCTGGCGTTCATCCTGATTGCCCTTGTGACCTTGCTCTACCTGGTCCTCGGTCTCAGCCAGGGAGGATTGATCGCTGTGCTGGCACTGATCTTCGTTCCGCTCATCGGCTTCATGAACCTGATCATGACTCGGGTCTGGTTTGAGTTCATCGTGGTGCAGTTTCGCCAAGCAGAACTGTTGGAAGAACTGGTACGGCAGGTCAAGGGCCCGGACCAGTAGGGCCGTCAACCCCCACCAAGGTGGCAGCACCGGCCCGGGCGGACGAATGCCCGGGCCGGTATAGGCTCATCGGGATTCTTCATGGCGGTGAAGCCGAATAGTAGGAGCCCCCACGTTGTCGTCTGCCTCCAGCCCCGATGCCTCCACCCCCGAGGTGTTTGATCCCAACACCGATGAGTTGTTGGCCCGCAACCGACACTACGCAACCGATTTCCACGACAGCGAACTCCAGGTCGCGCCGCAGCGCCATCTGGCCATCGTTGCCTGTATGGACTCCCGTATCGACACCTTCGCCATCCTCGGCCTCGGCAACGGTGATGCCCACATCATCCGCAACGCAGGTGGGGTGATCACCGACGACGTCATCAGGTCACTGTGTCTGTCGCAGCGCTTCCTCGGCACCAGGGAGATCATCCTCGTCCACCACACCGATTGTGGGCTGCAGCACGTCAACGAAGCCGAGTTCCGCGACGAGCTCGACGCTGAACTTGGCATTAAGCCGTGGTGGTCGTTGGAGGCCTTCACCGACCCCTACGACGATGTGCGCCAATCGATCCAGCGCCTCTACATGACCCCGTTCATCCCCCACAAGGACAACATCCGAGGTTTCGTCTACGACGTCACTGACGGGCTGCTGCGTGAGGTGAGCAGCGATCGGCCGGCAGTCGATGCCGCCACCGTTGATGCCGCCGACAACGACTGACGCTACGCCTGCGATGGATGGTGCCGTTGCAGAAAGTCCGACACCGCCGCCGAGAAGGCATCGTTGTCATCACCGGCCACCATGTGCCCGGTGCCGGCAACGTCAACGAACTCACTATCGGGAACGGCGTCGAGGAAGAGCCTGACCGCCTCGGGGGTCACCAGGTCCGACTGGCCGCCCCGCACCAGTAACTTCGGCACGTTGACGGCCCGGGCCCCTTCCAGCATCAGCGCTCCCGTCTGTTCCATGTGGGCCGCCATCTCAGCCTGCTGTTCTTCGTCGTTGGCGAATCCGGGTTTGGTGCTGATGTAGGCCGGGTCCCAACGCCAGACCCAGCGTCCGTCGGGGCGTTGGCGCAGCACCTTGGACAGCCCCGAGGAGTTGGTGGGACGAGGGCGGTGGGGGTTGTAGGCGGCAATGGTGTCGGCCGCCTCGTCGAGATCGGCGAACCCGTCGGGGTTGCCAGCCATGAACTTGACGACACGCTGGGCGCCGGCAATGTCGAAGTTTGGGGTGATGTCGACCAGTATCAGGGCGGCGTAGAGCTGCTGGTCGGCCAGGCGTTGGGCAGCGAGAGCGGCCATGCCGCCCATGGAGGCGCCGACGACGGTGGGCACGGAGTTGAAGCGCCGTAGCACGATCTGGACATCGAGGGCGACGTCGTCGATGCCATAGTTCGCCTCGGGCGACCAGTCGCTGTCGCCGTGACCGCGAGCGTCGAGGGCGACCACGAAGTAGCCCGACCCGGCCAGGGCCCTGGCCGTACCCTTCCAGGCGTGGCGGTTCTGACCGGCCCCGTGCAACATCAACACCGCGGGTGCGCGTGGGTCACCCCATTCGTCGGCCACCAGGTTGAGGCCCTCCGCCGCTTGCAGGGTCACCGTGCGGACCTGGCCTTGCGCTGTGGATTCGGTCATGGTTCGTCACCGCTTGTTTCAAAGCTCGATCAGACCTCAGGCAGGCATGATGTGGTCAAGAGGCATCTTGGCACTGAACCTCACACGGGGCGAAGACGGCTGCGGTCGGCCAGCAGCGGCAACCGCAGGGTGAGCAGCCAGGTGATGGCAACAAAGATCGCCGAGCCCCACAGCGCCGCCTCCAGCCCACCCCACAGGTACAGCACCCCCGAGACCAGGGTGCCGACGAGTCGGCCGGCGGCGTTGGCGGAGTAGTAGAAGCCGACGTCGGCGGCGACCTCGTCGTTGTCGGCGTAGGCCAGGATAAGGAACGAGTGCAGGGAGGAGTTGAGGGCGAACACCACCCCGAAGGCGACGAGCCCGCCAACAACGGCCAGCGTTACCGCCACCTCGGCGGCCACGGCGACGGCAATGGCGGCGGAGACCGCGGCCAGGATCAACGCCCAGGTGCGGGCGGCCCCAATCTCGGCCCGGACCGAGGCCGAGGAGCGTCGTAGTAGCCGCGGCGCGGCCGACTGGATGACGCCGTAGCCGATAACCCAGGCTGCCAGGAACCCTCCGATACCTTCGAACGACCAGCCAAGCACCTCGTCGAGGAACACTGGGAGGGCGACCACGAACCAGATATCGCGTGAGGCAAATAGGAAGAAGCGGGCGGCGGCCAACCGGTTGATGGCGCTCGACTTGGCCAGGATCGAACGTAGGGGCGGCTTCTTCTTCGACTTGCCAATGTCGTCGTTGAGAGCGACGGCCACGGTGGCCAGGACCACGGCGATCAGCCCGGCCATGGCCCACAGCGCCCCGCGATAACCAAGCCACGACAACAACGCAGCGCCGAGGAAGAAGCCGACCCCCTTGAGGGCGTTTTTGGAGCCGGTGAGGATGGCAACCAGGCGGAACAGGGCACCATCGCCATCGCCGGCCACGTCTTTCACCGCGCTCTTGGAGCTCATCTTGGTGAGGTCCTTGGCCACCCCCGACAGGGCCTGGGCCCCCATCACAAACCCAACCGACAACCATTCCGACCAGCTCGGCTGGTGCAGGCTCAGCGTCACCAGGGCCACCACCTGGAGGGCGAGGCCCGCGATCAGGGTTGTATTGAGGCCCCGACGGGCCCCCATCCAACCACCGATGAGGTTGGTGATGATCCCCATGAGCTCATACAGCAGGAACAGGAAGGCGATCGACACCGGGGAGTAGCCCAGGCGGTGGAAGTGCAGCAGTACCAGCAGCCGCAGCGCCCCGTCGGTCAGGGTGAAGGCCCAATAGCCGCCGGTGACGACGATGTAGCTGCGAAGCTTCACCGCCGCGACCCGATGCTCACGATGCGGGCAGCGAGGCGGCGATTCTGGCCGCCAGGTCGATCAGGCGGAAGGCGTAGCCGTACTCGTTGTCGTACCAGATCAACACCTTGACCAGGCGACCGTCGACCACCATGGTGGATGGACCGTCAACGATGCCCGAGCGGGTGTCGTTGGTGTAGTCGGCCGACACCAGGGGGCGATGCTCAAAACCGAGAATCCCGGCGAGCTCACCCTCGGCCGCCTCCCGTAACAGGTCGTTGATCTCGGCCACGGTGACGTCACGGTTCATGCTGAATACGGCATCGGTGAGCGAGGCGTTGAGCAGGGGCACCCGCACGGCCAGACCATTGAGCTTGCCCGCCAGATCCGGGTAGATCATGGTGATGGCCGTTGCCGATCCGGTGGAGGTGGGGATCAGCGAGTTGAGCGCCGACCGGGCGCGGCGTAGATCCTGGTGGGCTCCGTCGACCACCACCTGGGTGTTGGTGGCGTCGTGGATGGTGGTAATGACCCCCCGCTCGATGCCGATTGCGCCGTGGAGCACCTTCACCACCGGGGCCAGACAATTGGTGGTGCAGGAGGCGGCGGTGACGATGTGATCGGTGGCCGGGTCGTACAGGTCGTCGTTGCAGCCCATCACGACGTTGAGCACGCCGTCGCTCTTGACCGGGGCGGCAACCACGACCTTGGCCACGTCCCGATCGAAGTAGGGCTTGAGGGTTTCGGTGGTGCGGAATGCCCCCGAGCACTCCAGCACGAGGTCGACCCCGTAGTCCTCCCACGCCACAGCGCCGGGAGTGTCGGCCATCGAGTAGCTGATGGTGCGACCGTCGATGGTCAACGCGGTGTCGGTGGTGGCGATGTCGGCGTTGAACCGGCCGTGCACGGTGTCGAACTCAAGCAGGTGGGCCGCGGTTTTGATGGGGGCGAAGGCCTCGTTGATGTGCACCAGTTCGAGATCGGACTCACCCTCGGACCCGTGATCCCCGGACTCATTGTTGGCCTGGAGGGCGCGTATGGCGAGGCGGCCGATGCGTCCGAAACCGTTGATGCCAATCCGGGTTGTCATGGTTGGGTTCGAGGTGTCATGTCGAGGGCTCTGATGCACCGTGGGGCATGATCACCCGGTCGGCCACGTCGCCGATGTCGGGGTAGATGAAGCGTACCAGGGCGACGGCAACACCGGTGGCCACCAACTGGGCGGCGATGAAGGCGGGAGCCGATCCGGGGGCGATGCCTGCGAAGGTGTCGGAGAACATGCGGGCGATGGTCACCGCCGGGTTGGCAAAGCTGGTGGAGGAGGTGAAGTAGTAGGCCCCGGCGATATAGCCGCCAACGGAGAACGCAGCCACGTTGGACCGTCCGGAGCGGACAACCCCGAAGATCACCAGCAGTAGCCCGAGGGTGGCCACCCCCTCGGCCAACACGAGGTGACCGGCCGAGCGATCCTTGGTCGACAATTCGATGATGGTCCGATCGAACATGGCGTTTGCGGTGGCAACCCCGATGGTGCCGCCCACGATCTGAGCGGCAACGTAGGCCAACGCCGTTCGGGTGTCGATGCCGCCCATCAGCCGGTCGGCCAGGGTGACGGCGGGGTTGAAGTGGGCGCCCGAGGCTGGGCCCAGGGCCAGGATCAGGGCCACCAGCACCCCGGCGGTGGCGAGGGCGTTTTGGAGTAACTGGAGGCCGACGTCGTCGGTTAGCGACTCGGCCATGATGCCTGAACCGACAACGGCCGCCAGCAGGAAGGCGGTGCCGACGCCCTCGGCCACAACTTGTCGGGTCAGCAAAAACGGTTTGCCGAGCGCCGCTGGATGCTCGGTGGTGGTGTTCACCCCGAGAGTCAAACACCGACCGTCAGCGGCGTCAACCGGGCGATCGTCACCGCGGCGGGCACCGCCGGTTGGGTCGGTTACGAATCGCCTCCGACCCGGTTCAGCCTGTAGCTCGGGGCCGCCGGGGTCGGACGGTCACCGGTCGAACAGGCCGAGTTCGATGGCTCGGGTGACGGCGTGGGCCCGCTTGGTCACCCCGAGCTTGCGGTAGATCGACTTGGTGTGCGACTTCACCGTTGAGGCCGCGATGTAGAGCTCGTCGCCGATCTCCCGCTGGGTCAGGTCACCGCGCAACAGCCGGGCCACGGCCAGCTCCCGCTCCGACAGCGCCTCGATAGCCGTTGGGCCTGCCACGGTGTTGGACGAGGGCAGAGCGGCCAGCCCGGCTTCGGCCCGATCGATGAGCCCGACGTGTGACGACGCCCGCCCCACGGCCCTGGCCTCCTGGAACAACGACCGGGCCGAAGCCGGGTCACCGTCGCCGGCCGCCACCTCGGCTCGCCCGTTGAGGGCCGTACCCAAGGATTCGGCGTACCCATAGGATCGGGCCAGTGACAGCCCGGCTTCGGTGAAACGCCGGGCCTCGACGCCGTCACCGCGGCGCAGGGCTAGGAGCCCCAACTCGGTGTTGGCCAAGACCTCGGCGGTCTGAAAGCCGTGTTCGGCGATGCGCAGGGCGGCGTGGAGATGTCGACGATTGGCTTCGTCGTCGGTCTCGATGCGGGTCAGCACCAAATGGGCCATCAGTTGGGGGAAGGCCGCTTCGGTCTCGACCGCAATCGACAGGGCCTGCTCGTAGTAGCGGCGAGCATCGGAGGTTGCGCCCAGGCTCAGGCAGGCATTGCCTGCCCCCATCAGGGCCAGGGCTTGCCCGTTGTGATCGCCGACCTCGTTGTGCAGATCGACGGCGAGTTGGGCCAACGCCAACGCCCGCTGGTGGTCGCCCCGATGGCTCCAGTAAAAGGCCAGGGCCGACACGACGTTGGCCTGCCACTCCAGCGGCACCTCACCGGGGGCGAAGGCCGTCTCCCACTGGGCCGGGTCGTCGGGCGGGGCGTGATGAACCCACCAGACGGCGATCGGCCCGACAAGGCGGCGCATACCGTCGAGGTCATCGTGTTCGAGGCGGTGGCGGGCGGCGTGGCAGAGATTGGAGATCTCGGCTGCCAGGCGGGGGAACAGGCCATCAGGGTCGGTGGCGAAGCGTCCGGCCTCGATTCGGTCGACGACGGTCACACACCACTGGTAGTGCCGTTGCTCCACATCGGCCCGCTCGTCGGTTCCGAGATGGGCCTGGGCATCGAGGCGGACCACGTCGAGCAGTCGATAGCGCCCGCCCCGGGGATCGAACTCCACCAGAGAGTGATCAACCAGGCGGGCAATGCCCTGGGCCGGGACGGGGTGCCCCGTTCCGGCCACGACCGCCCCGGCCTCGCTGGTGAAACCACCCACAAAGACCGAGAGCCGGTTGAGCAGCTCCTCATCGGCCGGGCTGAGGAAGCGGCGGCTCCACTGCAGCGAGTCGGCCACCGTGCGCTGGTGTTGCGGCAGGTCCCGGCGGGTTGAACCCAGCGCTGCGGGCTCGGTCATCGTCGACAGGATCTCGTCCAACGGTCGGGTGCGGGCCAGGGCGGCGGCCAGCTCGACCACCAGCGGTACGCCGTCGGCGGCGTCGCAGATCTGAGCCACCAGCGTCACGGTGCGTGGGGTCAGCTCGAAGCTGGGCACGGCCTGGCGTACCCGTTCCACGAACAGCTCGACCGAGGGGGCGAGGGGTCCCAGTCCCTCGTGGGCCGAGACGGAGCCCGCTCCCGATCCTCGGCCGGGGGTGGCCAGAGGGCGCAGGGGAAACGTCTGCTCCTCGCCCAGATCGAGGGGTCGGCGACTGGTGGTCAGGATCCGCAGCTGGGCGGTGCCGTCGAGCAGCGACGCCACCACCTCGGCCACCCGGTCGATCACATGCTCGCAGTTGTCGAGTACCAGTAGTGTCGGGGCCAGATCCAGGGCTTCGGCCAACGCTTGGGGGTCGTTGGTGGCCTCGTCGAACAGTGCCCGCGAGATCTCACTCAGCACGTGCTCGGGTGCGCTGAGGCTCACCAGTTCCACCGCAACCACCCGCTCGAACTCGGGCTCGAGTTCGTGGGCAACCTCGGCCGCCAGCGCCGTCTTGCCAACCCCACCCGGACCCAACAGGGTGACGAGGCGCCTCTGCTCCAGCGCGTCCTTCACGGCCCTGGTCTCCTCGACCCGGCCGATCAGGGCGCCGCTGGCCCGGCGCAGTAGGTAGAACTGCATCACCGTTCAGGGTAGGGAGCGGGCACCCCCAGGGGGGAGGTGACGATCCCCCAAACGGGGGATCGTCACC
>Ga0316190_10000277_pt1 | contig 34662 bp, 37 predicted proteins | sample Eddworburrow2_MG_FD_204929 | JGI IMG/M metagenome (GOLD analysis project Ga0316190, IMG submission 204929) | Coastal sediment microbial communities from Maine, United States - Eddy worm burrow 2 | ecosystem: Environmental > Aquatic > Marine > Coastal > Sediment | place: USA: Maine | collected... | reverse complement strand
GGGAGTAGAAGTTCCGTTTGAACGTGAAGTACTCAGGCGGTACTGGAATGTCCCAGGCGATCAGGTGATCCACGGTGCTCGGCCAGGGCCGGGCCGGATCGGGCTCGAAGTTGAGCAGATCCCCGACGGTGGCCTGTAACAGCATCGCCGACTCTCCCTGCTGGATGAACCGTTGCATGTCGGCCAGGGCCCAGCCGAGGCGGGGATCACCCGAGTCGGCCACGTCCTGCAATTCAACCGAGGCGTCGGCGCCGACCTCCATGGCGGCGACGATCGCCCCCAGCCGGGCTGCGGTCTCGGCCGACCAGGGCCCGTCGGGGTAATCCGGTGGTGGGCCAAAATCGGTGACCTGGCCAGTCTCGATGGTGGCAATGTCAACCACGGGCGACGAATTGGCCTGGTCCCCGTTGGCCGCGTCGTCGCCACCGTCTGCGCTTGAGCAGCCAAGGGCGACGACGGCGGCGATTAGTAGTGCGCTCAACAGACGTAGCATTTTGTGATCCTCGTTCCTCGCCAGTCGGAACTCTCGACTGGGTACAGGCTCGAAATCTTGGACGAAATCGGCTGTAACTACAACAATCAACCTTTGAGTTCTTCAGATGTTCCCCAGCGATCGGATCAGACGGTCCTCTAATGTGGAACCTGGTGACAACGTCTGATGCCATCGTGATCGGAGCGGGGGCGGCTGGCTGTGTCGTTGCCAGAATGTTGCTCGATGCCGATCGTCGGGTGCTGCTGTGCGAGGCCGGTCCGGGGTTGCCGGTCCCTGCTGGGTTGCGCACGGTCGACGCCCTCGATGCCCTGGGCCAGTCCTCGTGGTTCTGGCCTGGAGTGTCGGCGATGGTGGCCGGGGCCGGGGCCGGGGCGAAGGTTCCGTATCGAATTGGTCGGGGTGTCGGCGGGGGCACGGCCATCAACTCGCTGGTCATGACGATCGGTGATCGCGCCGACTATGACCAGTGGGAGCACCTCCGGGGTGTCGCGGGCTGGAACTGGGCCAATCTGGCTCCCTGGTTCGGTCACGTCCTCGACCTGCTCCCCACCTCGGTTGTCGCTCCCGGGCCTCTGGCCGTGGCCGTGGGGCGGGCTGTGGCCAACGCCGGGATCGCCATGGCGGGCTCCAGCGTTGAGATTGATCAACAGGGCCTGGTTGCCGCCTCGTTGGCCGTGGCCGATGACCACCGGGTCTCCGCCGCCGACGCCTTTCTTGGTGATCCCCCAGGGCTCAGTGATTCCTCCAGGCTCGGTGATTCCTCCAGGCTCGGTGATTCTTCGGGGCTCGGTGATCTCTCCGGGCTTGATCTCCGTCCCCACAGCACCGTTCGTCGGGTGTTGTTCGATCGGTCGCGGGCTGTTGGGGTCGAGCTGGTCGACGGGTCACGGCTGTGGGCGGGCCGGGTCGTTGTCAGTGCCGGTGCCCTGCACACCCCGGCGCTGTTGATGCGATCGGGGGTGATCCCGGTCGGGGGGCAGCGCCCGGTGGTCGATCACCCCTCGTTCACCTTCACCGTGGCTCTGCGTCCTGAGGCCAGGGTTGGCGTCGACCGGGCCGTGGCTCCGATCTCCACCCTGCTCCGTTGGTCATCGCAACAGTGGCCCCAGCCCCAAGTGGCCTCGGAAGGGCCGGGGCGGGTCGCGGGGGACGTTGCCGATCTGCAGGCGGTGGTTATGGACCATGTCGGCTCGGGCCCCGGGCAGCGTCGCTACGGTGCCGTGGTCGTCGCCTTGACCGGGGTTGAGTCCGTCGGATCGCTACGCATGCGCTCCAGCGGTGTCACCTTCGACCCTGGTTGGCTCAACCGGGAGACGGATCGACGTCGCTTTGTGGCCGGGGTGCGGCTGGTGGCCCGCCTGCTGGCCGATGACGCCATGGCTGCAGTCGTCGAATCGGTTTTTGTCGACGACGATGGCACCACCCTTGAGACGTTCAGTGCCTGGTCCGACGATGAGATCGCCAGGTGGCTCCTCAACCATCCGGGACCGCTGGCCCATCCCACCTCCAGCTACTCCGTCGGTGGGGTTGGTGGGGCGCCGCCGGTGCTGCACGGTGATGGGGCGGTGCGGGGCGTCGATCGGTTGCACGTGATCGACGCTGCGGCCCTTCCCCACGCGCCTGCGGGCAATCTGCAGCTCCCGGTGATGGCGGTGGCGGCCAAGTTGGCCAACGACCTGGTTTCGTAACCTTTGATCACAACTGGTGTCACCCGCTGGGAACGGCGCGCCCAGTGTCGATAACCTAGGGTGCAGGGTTTCGAAGGGCTGGCGCCGCGCTCGGTGGATGTCGGCTGGAGACCCATCTCCAGGAGGTTGATTGCCCAATGGCCTATACCGAACCCATGCTCGGCACCGTTGCTGCCGCCGACGCCGAAACCCGATCGGCGTTTCTCATACGGGTGTACCAACACCTGGCCCTGGCCGTTGCCGCCTTCGTCGTCTTCGAGACGGTGTTGTTCGTCACTGGGATCGCTGAGCGCCTGGCCATCTTCTTGTTCGGGACCGGTGGTGTGGCCTGGCTCCTGGTCCTTGGTGGCTTCACCGTCGTTTCCATGATCTCGACCCGCTCCGCCGCCAACATGCACAATGTGCAGGCCCAGTACCTGGGGCTCTTCGCCCTGGCGCTGGCCGAGGCCCTCATCTTCGCTCCCTTCCTCTACCAGGCGTTCAACCAGGACGGCGGCGAGGGCACGGTGGTATCAGCCGCCGTGGTGACCGGTGTCGGCTTTGGTGCCTTGAGCCTGGTGGCCTTCACCACCCGCAAGGATCTTTCGTTCCTGCGGCCCCTGATCATGTGGGGATCGATTGTCGCCATCGGGCTGATCGTCGTGGCCGTCCTGTTCGGGCTGCAGCTCGGAGCGCTGTTCTCGGTGGCCATGATTGGCCTGGCCGGGGCCTCGATCCTGTACCAGACCCAGACCATCATCCGCCGCTACCCGCAATGGGCCCACGTCAGTGCCGCCGTCAGCCTGTTCGCCTCGCTGATGATGTTGTTCTGGTACGTGCTGCGGCTCTTCATGCGCCGCTAGTCCGGCCCTGACCGGTCGTCCCCGCCTTGTGCGGCCGACCGTTGCGTTCACCCTGTCCCAACCATTCGGCCCGATCACCCTCTCGGTGATCGGGCCGAGTCGCGTCCGGGCGGGTTGGGAGGCCGGAAAATCGTGAGCCAATGTTGCAAATTTGTATCAATTGAACTTGACTCTGAGTGACCATCCCCGCAAACCGTGGTCGTCTGACCCAGTCGTCAACCGAGTCGAAGTTCAACCTCATCCATGTCAGTAGATCCAATAGCTCCATATCGTCGCCTCGTGGTGGCCCAGGCACCGGACGCGCTCCGTCGCTCCCGGGTCATTGGTTCCGTGGCCGACCTGGCCGCCGATCCCGAGCGCGACTCCCGACACATCCACCCGTTCGGGCCCGCGGCGGGAGGCGGGAGCTCCCAGTTTGGCCCGTCGCCGGTTCTGAACCTCGACTTCGGCCACGGGTCCACGACGCCACCAGGTCCGACGGCTGGGCCCGCAGCGCGGCGGCCCTCGGCCCGACCGTGGTTGCTCGGGGTTGTCGCCGTCGTGCTGGTCGTCGTCGGCATCGTCGTCCTTGGCCCGCTACTCGTCGGCGACACTCCTAACCGGGTCTCCGCCTCGTCAGCGTTGCCGACGTCCACGGCGTCCGGCACGGCCACCATCCCGGAGGCTCCACCGGCAGCTGGGGCGCCGACGCCAGACCCATCGTCCCCCGCGACGGCACCGATCGCTGATGCGTTGCCTCTCGCCGTCACCGGTGTTGGTGACGGCGTTGGCGGCGGTGTGGGTGGGGGCGACGAGGGTGGCGATGTGGCCGTTGGCGCCCCGGCACCGGTCGGGCCGACGGTCACCGTCGACGGTTCCCTCCGGTCGGCGCCGAGTTCACTACCCCAGGGCCTGGCCACCTCGCCTTCGACCGCGGTTGATTCGCTGGTGACCACGCCATCGACGTCGGTGCGTCCCGCTCCACCGACGCTTTCGTCATCCTCGTCGGTGCCAGCATCGACCACTTCGAGCGCGGGCCCGACCCCGTCGACGGTCGGCCCCGCCACCACCGGTGGCGTCACCTCCTCGTCATCGGTTCAAGTCACGAGACCTGCGGTGGCCACGACCCGTCCGGCCCAGCCGCCCACTCCCACCACCCCGACGACGAGGCCCCGTCCGCCTGCTCCAGCCACCACCGTGACCCCGACCGCCCCGCCGACGACGCCACGACCAACGGTGCCGACGACTGCGCCGTCATCGACCACGACCACGGCTCCACCATCCGGGCGGATTCTGTGGGAGGAGAACTTCGATCGACTCGATCCCCAGCAATGGTCGCTGGAACACTCCACCTACGGCGATGGGAACAACGAGTTGCAGTGTTACCGCCCGGAGAACGTGTCGGTGTCCAATGGCAAGCTCGTTTTGCAGGCCGTAACCGAGCGCTACACCTGTCCCAGTGGGTCAACCCGTTCAGTGACCTCCGGCATGATCAGGAGTCGGGGGGTGACCTTCTCGCCCGGTCAGGCCCTGGAGTTCCGGGTCAAGCTGACTCCCGCTGACGAGAACGACCAGTCAGGCCTGTGGCCTGCGGTCTGGTCGTCCGGCTGGGGTGGCGGGGGCTGGCCCGCAGGGGGAGAGCTGGACTTCCTGGAGGTCATGACGGCCAACAATCCCAAACGCTCCATCTACAGCATCCACTACGCCAAGCCCGGCGGTGCCCACGGAACGACCAACCGCCCGGTTGTCGGCAGCGAGAACTTCAGCGCATCGTGGCACACCGTGCGTTTCGACTATGGACGTAATGGCCAGTTGGCGTGGCACCTTGACGGCCGCAAGGTCTTTTCGGTGTCGGGAGTCGAGACCAATCAGGGTTATCCCCGGCCGTTCAATCTTCCGATCTCAGAGCTGAAGATCAACCTTGCCCTTGGTGGTCGGCCGGGTCCATTGTCACCGGCTGCGGTCGGGTCGCGGGGGGCAACATTCGAAGTCGACTTCATACGTATCCTGGAGCTGTAGCAGCAGCGTCAACGATCGTCTAGGATTCGTGACGATCCAACCTGCATCAACCGTTGGCGACACTGACGGGATGATTGATGGCGCGGGTGTGGTGAGGGTATGGAGGCAACATTCCGGATGTTGGCGTTAGCGCATCCGGTTGTCAGCGGAGAGAGACGATGGCCTGGTTCAATGGTGAACCAGGTTCGAGGGGTCACAGTTGCGAAGGTGGTTGAAGAGATGGTGGTGGGCGCCATTGATTGTTGTGGTCGCGCTCCTGTTGAAAGCGGCGTTGGTTGGCGCCTGGCTCCAGGGGGTCGTCCGCGACGAGGCGGCGCTGGCTTCGGGCCTACCCGTTGAACGCATCGAGGTTGATGGTTTTGACGTGACGCTCACGGGTTTCACCGATGAGAATGAACGCAATTTGGCGGTGGCGGCAGTCGAGGCCTTGGAGTCGACCGACAAAGTGGCGGGCGAGATGTTGGCTGGCGCCCCAGCCGCCCCAGCCGCCCCAGCCGCCGACGACTCCGACAGCGCCGGGCTCGACAGCGACGCCGGCGCCGATTCGGACGATACGGAGTCTGACAGCGACGACGAGGCGTCCGCCCCCGACCTCGATGGCGATGGCGCCGATGGCGATGACGGCGATGACGGCGATGAGGCGTCCGTCGCCGATGACGATGACGATGACGAGAGCTCGGATCTGCCGACGCCGTCGATTGTGGTGGGCTTTGACGGCGACATGCTTCTGCTCCAGGGCACGCTGGCTGACGAGGCGACAAAGGCAGCCCTGGTCGAGGGGTTGAGGGCTCGCTTTGGCCTCGAGGTGGATGCCGACGATCTCACCGTGGACGCTGGGACCGTTGCCGCCGACGGAGGCACATTGGTGCTGTCCGGCGAGGTGGACGGAGATGACGAGCGTGAGGCAAGGCTGACGGACCTCTCGGCCGTGGCCCAGGACGTCGGCTATGACGTCGCCGACGAGATGGTCGTTGTGAAGTCGGCTTTGAACGCGCTCACACAAATGAGTTCCATCGAGTTTGGTGAACGACAAGACTCGGTGTCGACCACTTCCCAGGTCACCCTGGATGAGGCGGCGGCCCTGATCAACGAGAATCCTGACGGCACCATCCAGGTCGTGGGGCATACCGACTCCGATGGCTGCGCCGAGCGCAATCTCGAACTCGGCGCCCGCCGGGCCCAGGCCGTTGTCGACTATCTGGTGAGCCAGGGTGTCGATCTTGCCCGGTTGCAAGCCATCAGCGCCGGCGAGGAAGAACTGTTGATCTCGCCTGAGCTCAGCGCCGATGACAAACAACGAAACCGTCGAATTGAGTGGAGGCTCGTCTCGTGAGGACAACTCGATCCGACAGCCACCCCCCGCGAAAGGATCTGTTTCATGCCTTGGTGGTTTAGGACCATTTTTGTACCACTGTTGCTGTGCTTCATCGCCGGATTTGTACTGGGGCTGCTGATCTGGCTTCGGCAGCGGCAGAAAGAAACGGCCAAGTACGAACGTCTCCGCCTCGACCGTGAGGCGGAATCGGATCGACTGAGACTGCGGATCTCCTCCCTCAAGGACAAAGAGGAACAAGTAGGGGTCATGGAAACTGAGCTCATTGAGCTGCGGGGGCAGGGCGAATTGTTTGCCGCCGTCCAGGCCAAACTGGCCGACGTTCAACAGGTGGCGGGCAAGGTGCCCGACCTCGAACGCAAGGTCATCGATCTTCGGCATCAGGCCGACGAGGCCACCCGGCTGGAGGCAGAGGTGGTTGATCTCCAGCAGCAGCTGGCGACCATCGGCCGCGAGGCCCCCGTTTCTGACGATCAGGTTCATCACGACGATGAACTCGATCAGCGGGTCTCGGATCTGTCGGCGGCGGCCAACCGTTCGGACACGCTGGAGGCCGAGCTCCGTAGCACGAGAATCGATCTGGAGGAGACAAGAAGCCGAACCGGTCGGCTCCAGGCTGAACTCAGCGCCGCCCTCGAAGATGCGGACCGTCTGCGGGCAGTGACCGAACGTAATGCGGTGGCCCAGGCCAGTCAGCTCGCCGACCAGGTGGCCGAGCGCCCCGACGACGTCGACGACCCTGCCGACCAGGACATGACCGACGAAATCGCCTCGGCCGAAGATGCCGCCGATGATGTGGTCACCGAGTTGGCGGAGGTAACGCCGGTGGGGGCCGACGACGGTGATTCAGCGGCACCGGACGCCGAGGAGGCACCCGACGACGACTCACCGTCTGACCTCGAGGACGCCCCCGCCTGGCAACAGGGCACGACCGAATTGGGTACGCCTGGAGCCGATCACCGCGACGACCTGAAGGCCATCAACGGGATCGGCCCGGTAATGGAGCGCACCCTCAACGGGTTCGGCATCCAGACCTGGGAGCAGATCGCCAGCTTCACCACCGCCGATATCGAGAAGGTGTCGGCGGCCATCAAGTCATTCCCCGGCCGAATCGAACGCGACGACTGGGTGGCGGGAGCCAAGGAACTACTGGCGGCTGGTCACGTGCCGGGAGAAGACACCAGTAACCGGCCCCTCACCAGCAATCGGCGCCGCAAGACCTGAGAGTGGGAGGCTCAGCCGGTGGTCGACCACCGGCTGGGCGACCGTCAGCTGTAGTCGTAGAAACCGCGGCCCGACTTGCGACCGAGCAGACCGGCTTCAACCATGCGAGCCAGTAGTGGGGGAGGGGCGTACAGCTGCTCGCGGAACTCGTCGTAGAGCGAGTCGGCGACGGCCATCGTCGTATCGAGCCCGATCAGGTCGGCCAGGGCCAACGGCCCCATGGGGTGGGCACACCCGGTGACCATCCCCTGGTCGATGTCCTCTTTGGAGGCGAAGCCCGATTCGAACATGCGAACGGCCGACAGTATGTAGGGGATGAGTAGGGCGTTGACGATGAACCCGGCCCGATCCTTGGACCTGACGGTTCGTTTGCCCAGCTGATCGTGGGCGAATGTCTCGGCCCGGGAGATGGAGTCATCGCTGGTGTACAGCGAGGTGACAAGCTCCACCAGGTGGAGTACCGGTACGGGGTTGAAGAAGTGAATCCCGATCACGTTCTCCGGCCGTTGGGTGGCCATGGCCAACTTCATGATCGGGATTGACGAGGTGTTCGATGCCAGAATGGCATCGTCATCGCTCAGCACCGCGTCGATGGCCTTGAACGCCGCCGTCTTGGCCGCCTCGTCTTCCACGATGGCCTCGATCACCAGCTGGCGGTCGGCGAACTGCTCGACATCAGTGCCGAAGGCGAGACGCTCGATGGCCAGGGCGGCGGCACTCTCGCTGATCTTGCCCCCCTTGGCCGCCCGCTCCAGCGATTTTTCGATCCGGGCTTGTCCGGCCTTCGCCGCCGATTCGTTGGCCTCGATGACCAACACGTCGATCCCCGCCCGGGCCGAGACCTCGGCGATACCCGATCCCATGAGGCCGGCTCCCAGAACCCCTACCCGCTCTACCGTCTGCGTTGCTTCCATAGCGGCTTACCCTGCCTCAACACGCACCATGAATCCAACCTGGCATTCCAACCCGGGATCCCAGGTCGGAATACCAGGTCGGAATACCAGGTCGACAACCGGTCGTTGGCGGCCAACGCCCGGTCTGGACCGCAGGCCAGGGCCACTAACCTGGGCCCTGATGGATGTCGAAGAGTTCCGCACTGCAGGTCATGATCTCATCGATTGGATTGCCGACCATCGGGCCGGGTTGGCTGACCGTCCGGTCAAGGCCACCACCAAACCCGGACAGGTAAAGGAAGCCCTGCCGTCGCAGCCGCCAACCGGAATTGACTCCATGGCCGAGATGCTGGCCGACCTTGAGGGGGTCGTGGTGCCGGGCACGACCCTGGTGCAGCATCCGATGCACTACGGATGGTTTCCCTCCAATGCCTCGTTGGCCTCGGTGCTTGGCGACATTGCCTCGTCGGGGTTGGGCGGGCTTGGCATCTCCTGGGAGAGCAACCCGGCCCTGACCGAGGTGGAAGAGGTCGTTGTCGACTGGATGCGCCAGCTCACCGGGTTGTCACCTGCCTGGTCGGGCACGATCCATGACACCGCCTCCACCGCCTGCCTGGTTGCCCTACTGGCGGCCCGGGAGCGGGCCACCGATCACGCCCAGGTCGGTGATGGCCTGGTCTCGGTCGAGTCCGCCCCCGTGGTCTACAGCACGATCCACGCTCACTCCTCGGTCCGCAAGGCGGCCCTGCTGGCCGGCTACGGAGCCACCCATCTTCGTGTGGTCGACGATGATCCCGACACCTACGCCATGAATCCCGATGCCCTGGCCGCGATGATGACCGACGATCGGGCGGCCGGACTGCGGCCGGCGGTTGTCGTGGCCTCGGCCGGAACCACGGGAACAACGGCGTTCGATCCGATCGACGCCATTGTCGAGGTTGCGGCCGGTCATGGCGCCTGGGTTCACGTCGATGCGGCCATGGCAGGCACGGCCATGCTGCTTGAGGAGTACCGCCACCTGTGGTCGGGGGTGGAGGGAGCGGACTCCATCAGCTGGAACCCCCACAAGTGGATGGGCACCATCCTCGACACCTCGCTGTTCTACGTTCGCGACGTCGAACACCTGATTCGGGTGATGTCGACCAACCCCAGCTACCTGCGATCCTCCGTCGACGGCGAGGTCACCCAGTACCGAGACTGGGGCATACCGCTCGGCCGTCGCTTCCGGGCCCTGAAGTTGTGGTTCCATCTTCGACTCGACGGGGTGGAAGCCATCAAGGCCAGGATCCGTCGGGATCTCGAGAACGCGGCCTGGCTCAAGGCCGAGGTCGAGGCCCATCCCGACTGGGAGCTGGCCGCCCCCGTTCCTCTCCAAACGGTTTGTGTCCGCCACCGGCCCGACGGGTTGCTCGGTCCCGAGCTGGAAGCCCACACCCAACGCTGGGTCAACCAGATCAACGAATCAGGTCGGGCCTACCTCACCCCGTCGCTGCTGGATGACAGCTGGATGGTTCGGGTCTCGGTCGGAGTCGAGTCGACCGAACGCCACCATGTCGAGGCGCTGTGGGACATCATGAACGATGCCGCGGCGCAGAGTCTGGAGCGCTGACATGGACCCCGTTCGTCTCATCGCCACCGACCTCGACGGCACCCTGTTGCGAAGCGACGGCTCGCTCTCGCCCCGGGTCCGCAGATCGTTGCTGGCCGCCAGCGAGGCCGGGATCGAGGTCGTGCCTGCCACTGGACGGCCGCTCGTCGTGGCCCGGGACGTCATCGCCCAACTCGATTTTGTGCACCATTGGATCTTCGCCAACGGCTCGGTGACGTGGCACCAGGGCCGGGAGCAGACCATTCGGGGATTCTTCCTCGACCATGACCTGGCCCGCCGCCTCATCATCGAACTTCGAGTCGTGTTCCCCAACGCCGGTTTCGCCGTCGAGCTTGAGGACACCGCGGTGTTCGAACCCGGCTTTGAGCAGATCGTACCGATCCTGCCCGACCTGGACCCGTCGTCGGATGTGCTCGACAACCTCACCCGACCGGTGCAGAAGGTCCTGATCTTCGACCAGGATCAGGACCTCGACCAGTTGTTCGCCGGGGTGTCGGCCGTGGTCGGTGATCGGGCCGTTCCCTGCTACTCCGGTCTGGCCTTCATCGAGTTGGCGGCCAGCCTGGTCACCAAGGCCACCGCTCTGGAGCTGTTGGCCACCGACCTCGGCTTCCAGCAGAGGGAGGTGGCCGCCTTCGGCGACAACCACAACGACATCTCGATGTTGACCTGGGCCGGTCGTTCCTACGCCATGGCCAACGCCACCGACGACGCCAAGCAGGCCGCCGGGATCGTCATCGGCCACAACGACGACGATGCCATTGCCGAGCAGATCGACGCCCTGATCGCCGAGGTCTGACCCCGGCCCGCGCCGGACACAGGATCACTCCCAGCAGCGCTTTCCTCCCAGCAGCGCGCTACTCCCAGAAGCGGTAGAGCTGCCAGCCGACGCGAAACAGGGAGTCGTCGACCCCGAAGAGCCCCATCAGGGCGCCAACGGTGCTCCAGAATACGTCCCGCACCGGATCGACGAAGAACAACGCCCCGATGAGGACCAGCATTCCCCAGCGGCGAACCGGGGCCAGGGCCAGGCGGACCGAGGGCGAGAGGTGGGGCTCCAGGGCCCCGAAGCCATCCAGGCCGGGCACGGGCAACATGTTGAGCACGAACGCCGTCAGCTGGAGAAACCCGAGAAAGGCCATGGCCACCGCCAGCACCGGGTAGGTGGTGGGTTCGACCAGTCCGGTTGAGAGCGGCAGGAGCACCACCGCCCCCAGAGCGAGGTTGGTGAACGGCCCGGCCAGGGACACCGCCGAGGCACGGGCGGTGGAATTGAGCAGGGAACGGTCGATCCAGACCGCTCCTCCCGGCAAGCCGATTCCGCCCATGAGCACGAAGACCAGGGGGAGGACAATCGAGGTGACCGGATCGGTGTAACGGCGGGGGTCGAGGGTGAGGTATCCCTTGGCCGGAATCGAGTGGTCGCCGCCTCGCCAGGCAACGAAGGCATGGGCGAACTCGTGGAAAATGAGTGACAGGATCCAGCCCGAGGTCACGAATACGAACACGGCAATCCCGTCGTCGATCGGACGGGCGACGGTCAACCAGGCGCCGAGGGCCACCGAAGCCAACACCACCACAAAGGCGGGGCCTGGTCGGACCGACGGTGTGCGGCTGGTCTGAGTGTCGAACATGGTCATGGTTCAACCGTAGGAACGTCGGTTGAGGGAGGCAACGCGACGACATGGTCCACATGGCCCTGAGGCGGTGTCCCGGTCATCGATAGCGATGCTGGGCAACGGTACAATCGGCTTCGACACGACTAGTCGAGCGACTATCCGGAGGTCGCCCAGAGGCTCTGTCATGTATTGCAGTTTCGTGACGGATGATCTACAATCAGCTCCAGTAGCGGGCAGGGCATCATCATCGAAACTTCATGATGGACAACTGGAGCCATGTTCGTTACGATTTCGGTAACCTCACGACTCGCGGCAAGGGTGTTTTTGCTTGGGCGTCGTTCTAACGGCGGAGTTAGATACACATGCAAACTGGAAGTTTGGCAATCGGGGCTGCCATAGGGATCCTGACGGGATGTTTCTTTGTGTGGCTCCTTGACCGGCGGCATCAGAGAACGATCAGGAAGCTGGTTGACAGCCGCAAGAAAATCGAACGACAGCGAACGCAGGCGGTGAACGACCTGTTCGCCTTCCGGTCCGGTGAGAAGTCGGAGCCTCGAGAGCGTCGCCCGCCGAGCACGATCCCGGCCGAGAGTGAGCTTGCTGCTCAGATGATTGAGTTGCAACAGGAGATCGCCAGTCTCCGGACCCTCATTGCCCGGGCTGATGGCGCGTTGACCGCGGCCCGTCGCAAACGTGATGAACACGAGGCCGAGATCTCACGTTTGAGAAACATCATCGATTCGATCCAGGGGGCCGAGGTGATCGAGATGCGCCGACCCGACGATCCCCGGCTGATGGCTCAGAGAGCCGCTGGTCATTTCGCCCTCTGAGTCGGCTCTCTGAGCTGATCCGTCCGCCTTTGCGTCCTGGGCGCTCCCGGTTCCTTGTTCCCCGTGGCCATGTCATTGCTGGGTCATGGCCCTGATGAGATGGGCGGTGCGGTGGTTTGGGCGCGATGATGAGTCGCTATGTCCAACACCGTGGCCGTACTCAACCAAAAGGGCGGGGTTGGGAAAACTACGGTGACCCTGGGTTTGGCTTCAGCCGCCTGGGCTGGCAGCACCCGGACCTTGATCGTCGACCTCGATGCCCAGGCCAATGCCACCTGGGCCCTCGGGGTTGATCCGTCGGTGGACAACCTGGGCACCGGGGATGCCCTGGCGGCCAACCGCAGCGGTGCCGCAGGCGACATGGTCGTGGAGTCGGGTTGGAGCGATGACATCTGGCTGTTGCCCGCTTCGGGTGATCTGACGGGGCACGATGCGGAGCCTCGCAGAGCGAACAGCAGGCGACGTCTGGCCAAGGCGTTGAGGGGGGTGGCCGACGACTTCGAGCTGGTCCTGATCGATTGCGCTCCCTCATTGGGCCTCAACACCACCAACGGCCTGGCCGCCGCCCAGGGGGCGTTGTTGGTGGTGGAGCCATCGGAGTTCGGGGTCCGGGGGGTTGAGCCGACGCTCGACCTGATTGAGCAGGTCTGGACGGTCGACAACCGGGAACTTGATCTGAGCGGTGTTGTGCTCAACCGGGTACCCGCCATCTCGACGGTGGCCCAGGATCGCATCGGCGATCTGAAGAAGCTGGTTGGCTCCGACAGCGTGTGGACACCTCCCATCCCTCAGCGGGTGCTGGTGGGTCAGGCTCATCACGAACGCGCCCCCATCCACTCCTTCGGGGCCCGGGCCGCGGAACTGGCGATGGTGTTCGACCTTCTGCTGCAACAGCTGACCCAGAGTCTGGCCGTCGAACCCACGATGGAATAAATGCCACAGGAACGCCGTATCGGGTGCTCGGCAGGCCATCCTGTGTGACATGCGTGTCGTGATCGTTGGTGCCGGCGAAGTCGGTTGGTACCTCGCCGAACGGCTTCGGGCCGAAGGCATAGACATTGTTGTCGTCGAGATCGACAAGGCCTTGGCCGACGCCTTGAGCTCAGAACTCGATGTGCAGGTTGTCAACGGGAGCGGCTCAAGCCCGGCCGATCTGGAAGCGGCGGGGGTGGCCCGGGCCGATCTCCTGGCGGCGGTGACCCAAAAGGACGAGGTCAACCTCGTCGCGTCCCTGCTGGCCAAGGAGTACGGCGTCGACACCACCATCGTTCGACTCCAGGCCGCTGAGCTGCGGGGCGAAGCCGGTGCACACCTGCGGGAGATGGTTGGAGCCGATGTCGTCATCGATCCCGATGCCGACACCGCGGATGAGATCTACGAACTGGTCCATACCACCGGGGCCGACGAGGTCTATCCCATGGCCGATGGTCAGCTGACCGTTATTGGGGCTGTCATCGCCGAGGACTCGGCCTTCGCCAACCGCTACCTGGAGGAGATTGGTCGGGACATGGGTCCCAACTGGGACTTCCTGTTCGGGGCGGTGACGCGGGACAACAAAACCGTGGTGCCCCGGGGTGACCAGCAACTCCTGGCCGGCGATCATGTTCGGGTCATCTGCAAGGCGTCGGCCCGAAGCGATCTGCTGCAACTGCTCGGCGTGGCCGGCACCAGGGCCCGTCGGGTGATGGTGATCGGTGGGGGAGCAGTTGGCTCCCGGGTGGCCGAACACCTCCAGGGCGAGGGAGCCGAGGTGGTCCTCATCGAACGAGATCAGACGCGTGCCGATGACCTGGCCCGACGGCTCAAACAGGTGGTCGTCATCAAGGGCGACGCCACCAACACTGAGCTGCTGCTTGAAGAGTCGGTCGGTGATATGGACGCCGTGATCGCCGTGACCGGCGAGGACGGCTCAAACGCCCTGGCCTGTGCATTCGCCATTTCGGAGGGCGCCACCTACACCGTGGTCGTGCTCCACAGCCTTGCCCTGCTCCCGCTGGTGCGGCGATTCGGAGTCGACGCCGCCCTCAGCCCCCGCACGGCCTCGGCCAACGCCGTGTTGCGTCGGGTACGGGGTGGCACGGCGGTCAACACCTTCCTTGAGAGTGACTCCGAGGTCGATGAGATAGAGATCGGCGTAGGCAGCAAGGCCGACGGTGCCGTGGTCTCCGACCTGCACATCCCCCGCAACATCCTGATCGGTGCCGTGATCCGCCCCGACGCCGCAGCGGAAATCGTCAGAGGTCGCACCGTGCTGAAAGCGGGTGACCACGTCGTGGTCTTCGGGCGACCCCAGGCCATCTCGCGCGCCACATCCATCTTCACCGGATGACCAACCGCAACCCGGGTCTTGCGCCCCGACGGGCCACCCCGAACCTACGTCGCAACGGGGCCACCTCGTCACGCCGGAAGCTCGTCATCCACATCGTCGGTCTGTCGCTGGCGGTCTGTGGCTCCGGAATGATTGTGTCCGGTGTGGTTGAGGCCATCGACGGAGGACCCGACAGCGTGGCCCTGCTGACCACGGGCACCGCGGTGGCGCTGACCGGGATCGTCGGGTGGCGCTCCACCGCGGTGCCCGAGAAGATCGCCCTGCTCGATGTGTTCGCCACCGTCACCAGTGCGTGGGTGTTCATCGCCATCGCCGGAGCCATTCCCTATCTGGTAACCGGCACCCTCGACCGGCCGGACGATGCGTTGTTCGAATCGGTTTCGGGCTTCACCACCACCGGGGCCACCGTGTTGCGACCCATCGAGGACGCCTCGGCCGGCATCTTGTTCTGGCGGGCCATTACCCAGTGGCTGGGCGGTATGGGGGTCATCGTGTTGGTGGTGGCGGTGCTGCCGACGGTCGGCAGTGGCGGTATGGACCTGCTTGAAGCCGAGGCCCCTGGCCCGACAGGGGAACGCCTGACCCCCAGGGTGACCCAGACCGCACAGCGGCTGTGGGCGGTCTATCTCGGGTTCACCGTCCTGCTAGGGCTTGCGTACCTGGTGGCCGGGATGAGCGTCTATGACTCGGTGGCCCACAGTTTCACCACGGTGTCGACCGGAGGGTTCTCGCCCTACAACGACTCGTTGGATCACTTCGACTCGGCCCTCATCGAGTGGATCGCCATCATCGGGATGTTCATCGCCGGTAGTAGCTTCACCCTGCTCTACCGTCTGGTCCGGGGGCGACCTGGTCCGCTGCTGCGCTCCATCGAGTTTCGCTTGTACGGCCTGGTGGTCATTGTGGCCACGGTCATCGTGTTCATTGTGGCCGACGGGGCAGGACACAACGCTGAGGGATTCCGCGACTCGTTGTTCACGATCTTGACCGTTGTCTCCACTACCGGTTACGCCACCGCCGACTTCGGCCAGTGGAGCCAGGCCGCCCAGGCCATCATTCTGGTCCTGATTCCGTTGGGGGCCATGGCGGGCTCAACGGCTGGAGGGGTCAAGATGATCCGGATCCTGGCCATCGCCAGCTACGCCCACCGGGAAACGCTCAAACACCTCCACCCCCGCCTGGTCCGCCCGGTTCGTATCGGCGATGTGGCCCTCGATGATCGAGTGGCGAACAAGGTATTGGCCTTCATGGTGCTTGCCATGGCCGCCTTCGGCGGCACCGGCGTACTCATCTCGCTGACCGGGGCCGATCTGATCACGGCGTTCTCTGCCGCCGCCACCTTGTTCGGCAACGTCGGCCCTGGCCTGGCCGAGGTCGGCCCGAAGGCCGACTTCTTGAATATCAGTCCGGTGGCCCGGGGTGTCGGCATTGTCGCCATGCTGCTTGGCCGCCTGGAGATCTATCCGATCCTGCTGGCCCTGGTTGCCCTGCCCCTCGGCGGATTTCGCCGCTGGTGCGGTCGTCTCGTCGCCCCACTGCGGTGACGGTTGCGGTGATGGGCTGGGCGAGCGCCACGATCTGGCGCTACGTTCGATGCGGTGAAGGACAACGGACTCAAAACCACATGGGCTGACGGCGGATCGACGCTCGGACTCTGGCTCAGCAATGCCAACCCGGGCGGGGCCGAAGTGTTGTGCGGCCTCAAGTTCGACTACGTCAACATCGATCTCCAGCACGGCATGATCGACTACGCCGACGCCGTCTCGCTGTTGCAGGCCATGCAGAGCTCGGCCTCGACGTTGACCACCCGGGTGCCCTGGAACGAACCGGGCATCATCGGCAAGGTGCTCGACGCCGGTGCCCAGGGTGTGATCATCCCCATGGTCAACAACGTGGCCGAGGCGGAGGCCGCCGTCAGCGCCTGCCGCTACGCGCCCCAGGGCTCCCGCAGCTTCGGTCCGGTTCGCGCCGCCCGGTCCCTTGGCCGTGACTACGCCTCGGAGGCCAACGACAAGATCGTCTGCATCCCCATGATCGAGACGGTCGAGGCGCTCTCCAACCTCGACGACATCCTCGATGTGCCGGGGATTGACGCCGTCTACGTCGGACCGGCGGACCTCAGCATCAGCCTCGGTCTGCCCCCGGGCAGCGACAACCCCGACGCCAGCTTCCAGGATGCCCTGGCAACCATCGTCAGCGCCTGCCAGAAGCGGGGCATCATCCCCGGTATCCACTCCGTGCCCGAGCTGGCCGCCACCCGTCTGGAACAGGGTTTCCGCATGGTTACCGTCACCTCCGACATGGGGGCCATGGCCGACGGCGCCCGGGCCGGGCTCGACCATGTGCGTGGCGCGGTCGCCGGGTCACCGCCCAAGAGCAGCATGTACTGAGCAGGCTTCGGACTCTCGGGCCGAACTCCCCTGGCCATACGGGCTCCATCGGTTGATACTGACCGTGGCGATGGCACTGGACGAGGGACTGGGAGCAGCCATGGATGGTGACGGTGACGCTGGAGACAACGGTGGACAGGGTGATCCCGCCAACCCCGCCGAGCATGGTGGTGAGGCCATCCGGACCGAGGGGCTGAGCAAACGCTTCGGCGCGGTCCGGGCCCTGGTTGAGGTTGATCTCAGGGTGGCCCGGGGTGAGGTCTACGGCTTTCTCGGACCGAACGGGTCGGGCAAGACGACCATGATTCGCACCATCCTCGACGAGATTCGACCCACCGCCGGTCGGGCCTGGATCCTGGGCCGGGACTGCCGCCGTCAGGCGGTCGAGATCAGCCGTCATATCGGCTACGTGCCCGGCGACTTGGCCCTGTACCCCAACCTCACCGGTGGCGACACCCTCAAGTTCTTTGCCAATCTGCGGGGCGGGGTCGACTGGGCCTACGTCGATGAGCTGGTCCAACGACTGGGGGCCGACCTGAGCAGGAAGGTCGGTGATCTCTCCTCGGGTAACCGACAGAAGATCGGGCTGATCCAGGCTTTCATGAACCGGCCCGAGCTGCTGATCATGGACGAGCCCAGCACCGGGCTCGACCCGCTGGTCCAGCGCGAGTTCCAGGCCATGGTCGGTGAAGTGGCGGCCGAGGGGAGGTCGGTGTTTCTGTCGAGTCATACCTTGTCGGAGGTGCAGCGGGTGGCCGATCGGGTGGGGATCATCCGCGACGGTCGCCTGGTTGCGGTTGAGAAACTGGACGAGCTCCGGGCCAAGGCCATGCGCCGGGTCGAGCTCGAACTGGAGAGCGATGCCACCGCCGACGGCGAGGCCGAGGCCACGGTGGAGACCGACGTGTTCGAGGCGGTGGACGGGGTGAGCGACGTCAGCGTCGAGGACCACCGGGTCATGCTCTCGTTCAACGGCAGAACCGCCGACCTGGTGGCGGCGGTGGCCGACCGCTACGGCGTCATCGACATCAACACCCACGAAGCCGATCTGGAGGAGGTGTTCCTCGCCTTCTACCGCGACGACGCCACCGGGACCGTGGCTCCCCGCGAGCGGGAGCGGAGCGAAGCCTGATGTTGCTGCGGACTGTGTACACCAAGGCCATCCGCGACCGCTGGCTGGCCATGGTCATCGCCGTCACGGTGTTGGCGCTGTTCCTGCTCTACACCATGGCCCTCTACCGGGAGATCGACCTGTCGATCTACACCGACCTGCCCGAGAGCATGCGGGTGCTGGTCGGCATCGCCGAGGGGGCCGACGCTGCCAGCCTCTCCTACTCGGTCATGTTGAACTTCACCGCAGCCCTGACCCTGGCCGGCCTGGCTATCTCCATGGGCGCGGCCTCCATCGCCGGGGAGGAACGTAAGGGCACCCTGGGTCTGTTGTTGTCGAACCCCAGGACCCGCAGCCGGGTGTTGGTGGGCAAGAGCGCCTCGATGGTGACCTTGACGGTGTTGGGAGGCGCTGTCCTGCTGGCCGCCGGCTATGGCGTGCCGTCGCTGCTGGAGGTCGAGATCGGCGACAGCCACGTCGGGGCCACCATGGTCCACCTGGTCCTCAACGCACTCTTCTACGGGTTCCTGGCCACGGCCGTCGGGGCCTGGACCGGGAACCGCTCATTGGCGTCCGGTGTCAGCGGTGGGATCCTGATCGTCTCCTACTTCGCCGTTGGTCTCCTGCCCCTCGACCCTGACCTGGCCGGTCTGGCCCGGGCGTTCCCCTGGTACTACTTCGACCGCAGCGACCCCCTGGTCAACGGCTTCGGGTGGAGCCATCTGGCCGTGCTCGGCGGCGGCATCGTGGTGCTTGGGGCCCTGGCCCTGGTCGGGGTGAACCGGCGAGATCTGCGCAGTCGCAGCGTGGCCCGGACCCCCCTCGACCAGTTGCGGGCCAACCCGGTCACCAGGGCCGTGTTCGATCGGCTGGCCGGATCGGCCCGGGTATCACGGCTCTGGGTCAAGACCACGTCGGAACATCAGGGTCTGCTGATCGTCACCGCCGTCGTCATGTTCTTCATGATGGGGGTGTTGTTGGGACCCATGTACGTCGCCATCGAGGACAACCTGGTTCGGGTGGCCGGCGATCTCCCCGAGGCGGTCCTGGCCATTGCCGGTGGTGGCGACCTGGGCACACCCGAGGGCTTCTATCGGATCGAGACGTTCGCCCTCAGTGCACCCATCGCCGTCATGATCGTCAGCATCGTCATTGGGGCCCGGGGCCTGGCCGGAGAGGAGGCCCAGCGCACCATGGGGCTGCTGCTGGCCAACCCCATTCGTCGCTCCACCGTTGTTGTCCAACAGGCTTTGGCCATGGTTGTGTACGCCGTGGTGGTTGGCTTGGCCACCTTTGGCGGGGTCACCGTCGGTTCGTTGATCTCGAACCTCGACCTGAGCATCCCCGCCGTTGCCGCCACCTCGGGCCTCGTCACCCTGCTGGGCCTGGTGTTCGGAGCTCTGGCCCTGGCCCTAGGCGCCGCCACCGGGAGGGTCAGGGTTGCCGTCTACGGCGCCGTCGGGGTGGCGTTGGCGTCGCACCTGGTGAACGCCTACCTGCCGCTCAGCGACCGTTTCGCCCCGTACGCCCGCTGGACCCCGAACTACTACTACCTGAGCAGCGATCCCCTGATCAACGGAATGCCATGGGCCCACGGGGCCGTCCTGGCGGCACTGGTGGTGGTGATCGTCGGTGCCGCCGTCGTGTTGTTCAACCAGCGCGACATCCGTAGCGGCTGAACCTGCCGGGGCCCAGGACCTCTACCGCTCCGTCGGCTTTGGGACAGAGGCTGAAGGGTCCGCCGCTACCTGTGAGCCCGGCCCGGCCGTGGTCAGCACCCACTTCCGGTCCAGCCAGTTACCTGCCATCCCTCGGGCCCCTGCTCAACGGTGATGAGGGTGACGAAGTTGTCGGCCGAGGTTGGCGGTACCAGGGGAATGTCGTCCGTGATCCCGTAGGTGCGGATGCCATCGTCGGCGATCATCTCGTGAAAGCCGCCCTTGATGAACGTCTCGGCCGCCTCGGTGTCGAGGAAGGCCAGTAGCGCCTCGGCCGGGGTGTCGAAGGTGTACTGACTGCCGGGGCCGTCGACGGTGTCGGGGGTATCGGTATTGGCGTCACAACCCTTGGGCGCAGCCGGAGCAGCGGTGATCTCTTCGGTCGAGGAGACGAGCGGGTCGAGGTTTACGATCGGGTAGCTCAGCGCTGCCGGCCTCAGGTCCCACCCGAGATTCGCCACCTCGGTTCCTCCGTCCAGCAGCCGAACCTCGACCACGGCGCAACCGGGGCCGAGATCGTTCTCGGCCGACGGTTTGACCGCGACACCGAACGGAGGATCGACCAGTTCCTCGGTGGGCTTCAAGGCGGTGACCCGATACGGACCACCAGGTCCGAAGACGGCGTCGTCGATCACGTAGACGCCCTCGTCACCGTTCTCACCGGGAACCGTGGCCGGTGAACGGGGGTCGTCGACCGGGACCCGAACCGTCGCCAGCGGTGGCCGCTCAAGGGCGGCGGGGAAGAACATCGGGACCTCAACGTCGAGGCCGTACAGGGGGCGTTGGCGGGCAGGCCAACGGGTCTCGATGGTTGTGGTGTCGTCAACGGTGAAGTGCTGAATCAGCACCCCGTCCTCCACCTCTGGTGCCGCAGCGGGCGGCGGCAGGCTCCACCGGCTCCGGGGTTGGTGTGGCCCCGCCTGTTGCTGGTGCCTCTGACGTCACGGGACGTTCAGCCGGGGTCAGCCGAGCCGACTCGGACTGCTCGGCCGCAATCAGTGTCTGCGGCCCCTGGTCTCGTCGTTGTAGGCCAACGACGATGCCACCAGCCAGGGCAGCCACGGCCAGCAACGCTCCTCCCCGGCGGAACTGCCCGCGTCGGTGCCGAAGGCGGGCCCGCTCGGTGACGGTGGCCACGATCGGCCACAGCTCACCGGCCGGTGGGGGAGTCGTCTTCGCCCGATCCCGGCGTAGCACCTGGGTTTCGAACGCCCGCCGCCGCAGCCGCCTGCGGGCGACGTTGACCACCACCCGATGGCTCCACCCCTCGGGCGAGGCCATGACCGAAACCTGGTCCCAACGCTCAAAGGCGCGAACCACCGCCTCGTCGGCGGTCTCGGTGGCCAGGTCGACATCGCCGAACATGGCAACGATCGACGCCACCAGACGTGGATGCCACTCCTGGCACCACGTCTCGAAGTTCACGATCGCGTTGTCCATTGGCTCTCTAAGTCACCGCGAACCCCGAATGCGCATCCCTTCGGAGAAAAAGGCGAAGGCGCGGCACGGTCGGGGCTCAGCCAACGGTCAGCCCGGGTTCGGTGGAAGGCTCCAGTCAACGGGGTCCCGCCCGGCGGCGACCAGGGCCTCGTTGGTACGGGTGAAGGGCCGAGAGCCGAGAAAGCCCCGGTGGGCCGACAGGGGAGAGGGGTGGGCCGACTCGATGACGACGTGGCGGTTGAGGTCTATCAGCTTCTTTTTCTGCCGGGCGTAGGACCCCCAGAGGATGAACACCACGGTCTCCGGTTTGTTGCTGACCGCCCGGATGACCCCGTCGGTGAAGGTCTCCCACCCCCTTTTCTGGTGCGATCCGGCCTGATGGGCCCGCACCGTCAGGGTGGCGTTGAGCAAAAGTACCCCCTGCTGGGCCCAAGATTCCAGTGATCCGTGGGCGGGAATCTCGGCTCCGACATCCTCTCGCAGCTCTTTGAAGATATTCTTTAACGACGGCGGCGGGGGTACCGGCGGGCGAACCGAAAAACAAAGGCCATGAGCCTGGCCAGGGCCGTGATAGGGGTCCTGACCCAGTATCAAAACCTTGACGTCCCGGTGCGGCGTGAGGTGCAGTGCGGCGAACACCTCCTCGTGAGGTGGAAAGACTTGGTGGAGTGAGCGTTCCTCATAGACAAAAGCCTGCAGCTCCGACCAATACGGCTTGGCCAATTCAGCACGCAACACTGGATTCCAGTCGGTGTTTGCCATCGTGAGATCCTACGATCACAGGGTGCGACTCGCCCACGGCCCAACGACCTGCCCTCTCGTCGGATCTTTTGGCCGCCCCGAATCCCCCGTCCAACCCGAGCCCACCATCCGTTGCCGAGGTCCGCTGGAGTGAAACGCCTTTGTTTCGTGGCCCTGGCGGCCATGCTGGCCGCCGCAGGCTGCGCATCATCAACTGAAGGGGCGACCGGTGAGGGCAGGTCCCCTTCGGCCAATCGACCCGTTCTGCTGTCCGAGCCGATGCCGTCAACGGTGCCCGAGACCACCTCCACCGTGGCCACCACTACCGGCCAGGCCGAAGAGCTACTGGCCAGCCTCACCTTGGAGGAGAAGATCGGCCAATTGTTCATGCCAGTCATCTCCGGCCGCGATGCCACGAGCGTCACCTCCCAGGAGGGGCAGGAGAACGAGCAGGTATTCGGGTTTGGGACCCCGGCCGAGATCGTCTCCCGTTACAAGTTGGGTGGTGTTATCTACCTCCACCAGAACATCGTCTCCGCCGATCAGGTCGGCTCGCTGTCGGATGGTCTGCAGGCGGCGGCGCTCCAGGAAACCGGGATTGGCCTGCTCGTCGCCGTTGATCAGGAGGGTGGTCGGGTCACCCGCATCACCGACGGGGTGACCATCTTCCCCTCCGCCTCGCTGCTCTCGGGCGATGTCGAGGCCGTTCGCGAGGCGGGCTACCTGACCGGCCGCCAGGTGGCGGTGCAGGGCATCAACGTGGTGCTCGCCCCGGTGGCCGATATCGCCGCTGCCGGTACCGACGGTGCCATCGGCAGCCGCTCCTACGGTGAGAATCCCGCCGTGGTGGCCGACATGGTCAGCGCTGCGGTTGGTGGGCTCCAGGATTCAGGGGTGGCCGCTGCAGTCAAGCATTGGCCGGGACACGGCGCCACCCAGGTCGACAGCCACGTGCAGCTCCCAGTGCTCGACATCACCCGCTCGGTGTGGGAGTCCCGCGAACGGCTACCCTTCCAGGCCGCCGTCGACGAAGACGTTGCCATCGTTCTTGTTGGGCACCTCGCCCTACCGTCCATGGACACCAGCGGCGGACCGGCCACCGTCTCATCGGTCCTGATCGACGACCTGCTGCGCCGGGATCTCGGCTTCGAAGGTGTGGTCATGACCGACGCCCTGAACATGGGTGCGGTGTCAGACCTCGACCGTGGTGAGGTCGTGGTGCAGGCGGTGGCTGCCGGAGCCGACGTTCTCCTCGTGCCTCCTGACCTCAAGGTGGCATTCGAGGCCATGACCGCCGCGGTTGAGAGTGGCCGTCTCCCCCAGGAACGGATTGACCAGGCCGTCCTGCGGGTGCTGCGGCTCAAACAGCGTCTCGGCCTGCTCCCCGCCGCTCCCTAACTGCCGCTCAGGAAAAGGGTAGGGGGATGGCTCCCGTAGCCAGACGAGCGGTCCAGATGACCAGCAGCACCACGGCGTTGGCGGCCGCAACCGGCAACATCGCCACCCGCAACCTGCTCGACCGCCTGGAGGCCGGTGTGGCCGCCGTGAGTGCCGCTCCGGCCACCGTTTGAGCCAGGGCGATCAAGAGAAATGGGTGGTGACTCCAGCTGCCTGCCACGTCGCCCCGTATCAACTGACCGGCGGCCCGCGTCAACCCACAACCGGGACAGTACCCACCGGTACAGCGTCGGTAGGGGCACAGCACAGGGCCGTCGTCGCTTGAGGACACCAGTGCCACCGCGACCAGAGCTCCGGCGGCAGCGATGGTCCGCGTCATTGCCGGGAACCCCGCTCGGCGCGGGTGACCGGGGTTGGTGAGGGTGGTCAGCAGATGGGTCATATGGCGGCTCTGGCGATGATGAAGGCCACGACGACGATGGCCAGGAACAGGTAGAGGCCGGTCGAAACGGCACCCAGAATAATGGCGGTACGGGCTGAGCCCCGCTTGGCCGGATCAGTCTGGCCGGAGTCGATGGCCCTGGTCTCGATCAGCCCCATGATGAGGCCGACCGGGCCGAGGGGGGCACAGCAAACCAGACCGATGATCGAAACCGTGGCGGCTGGCCCTGCGAAGCCACGACGGGGGTAGGCCATCGAACCGAGCGGAGCACCGGGAGGCTGAGTGGGTTGGCTGACGGCGTCGGACCAGGTGACCGGAGCCCCGGGCTGGGACCCCGCCGGGGGGAAGGTTGGGCCCTGGCCCCAGGTTGAATCCGGAGATGGTCCCGGTTCGGATCCCGTGGTGTCGTGGCCGGATTGATTGTCTGGATCCTGGGCGGCGCCCGAGTCCGTCATCGGGATTACCTTCGTTGAGGTGAGCGGGGCAAAGCGGCGGGTTGATGTATGCCGCTCAGTGTTGCAGGAGTCGACCCCGGAGTCGAGGACCCGCCTCAATGACGCCCGCATCACCCAGATACTGCTCGGCCGAACCGTGACTGGACGAGATCCAGGTCATGGCCCGCTCCATGGCCGTCACTGGAGCCGACAGAGCGGGAACAAACCGCTCGATGTCCAGACCATTGGTTTCGAACGTGGGCCGCAGTTGCTCCACCCGCCGGGCCGCCCGATAGCGGTTCGACAGATCAAAATCGTCCAGGATGTGCTGGTCGTCGACGCCAACCGAGGACATGATCAACATGGCGAGCAGGCCCGTGCGGTCCTTGCCTGCGGTGCAGTGGAACAGGGCCGGTCCCGCGGCCAGCATGGCCTCGGTGGCCTGCCCGAATTCAGCGGGGTGGTCGGTCAGCATCTCGATATAGCTCACGGCCACATCATCGTCGGTGACCTCGTCCAGCTCTCCGGCCAAAACCCGATCGATGAAGGATCGCTGGTCGGCCAGTTGGCCACCCATCGGGATCTGGTGATGGTGCTGAACCGTGGTCCACAACCGTGAGGGGTGTTCGTGCACTTCGGCGGCGTAGCGGAGATCGATTACCGTGGTCAGGCCCCGGTCCTCCAACTGGCGGAGGTCGGTGGGGGAGAGATCGCTGAGGCGATCGGACCGGTAGAACTGGCCGTAGGCCACAGCCGAGCCAGAGGTCGTTGGCCATCCCCCCAAATCGCGTAGATTCATCGTGCCGTCAAGCACGATGAGCGCTCCTGGTTCCGCCGCCGACATCATCACCCCAGCGGTCTCAGGGCGTCGGCGTCGGCGTCGGGGCTTCCAGCGTGCTGCTCGTGGTTGCGGAGTCCGGCACCGAACTGGACGACGACGTCGGGTCGGTTGACGAGGTCGTCGGGTCCTCGGTTGTGGAGGTGGGGTCGATCGTGGTGGTGACAGGCACCGTGGTCGTGGTGGTGCTGGGGTCCGTGCTCGTTGTTGTTGATGATGATGATGACGAAGTCTCAGTCGTGGGCTCGGATGTGTCCGGCGTGGTGGTGGAGGAGGTTGTCACCGTGGTGCTGGGTTCTCGCCCGGTCTCGGACTCCGATGTCTGGGCCTTGTCGACCTCTCGTGAGCTGATACCGCCCTTGGTGTCGTTCCCGTCGGGGCTGAGCGAGCGATTGTCATCGGGGTTCGACAGCAGATCTGGCCCCGTGGCCGGGGCGTTGTCGGCTCCGGTCGGGTCGGCGGCCGGAGCGACCGTGCTGTCGACACCGATGGCCTGGATGGCGAGGGGCGCGGCAACCGCCAGAGCTGTCACGGTTGACAACGAAAGGGCGAGTAGGAATCGAGTCCTTCCGGAGGATTCCCGTCGTTGATAAAGGGCCATCAGTGGTGGGTCACAGAGTCTCTACAAAGATCTACGTAAAAGTATTACAGAACTATCTCGTGTGAGTACTTTCTATCGGATCTCGGCGCTGTTGTCCTCGTTTGCGGGAGAGATCACCTAGATGGGTGATGTCGGTGTGAGGGTCATTCGCTACCACCCGCCTGGGTGGCCGGTTTTCTCACTTAGAGCGGTCCAACTGGACATGCCAACCACTGTTTGTAGATCTCTGTGGCTCGGGCAAGCTCAGTGACTTCGATCCATTCCACGGCCATGTGGGCCTGGTCGATGGAACCGGGGCCAAAGACTACGATTTCGCCTGCCAGGTCGCCATAGGCCAAAGCATTGCTGCCGTAGGTCGCAGTACCTGGGGTTGCGTCGGCCAGGGTGGCCAGGGTGGTCACCAGCGGTGAGGTTGGGTCCTGGTAGAAAGCGGAACTGACCCGGCCGTAGGGCAGGTTGATCTCAACCTCGAGGGGCGCCGCGGCCTCGGTGGCCAACGCCGAGAGGTGTTGGTACACGGCGTTGGGGTCTTCCCCCGGTGCTACCCGCCGGCCCGCGTACAGGGTGCATTCGTCGGGAATGATGTTGCGGGCGCGGCCTCCGCTGATCTCATTGACGCTCAATGTTCCGGTTCCGACCTCGGTTGGGGCCGGTCCGGCCACGATGCGATCATGCTCCCGCTCGAACGCCTCGATGATCCTGGCGGCGGCGACGATGGCGTTGCGCCCCAGGTGCGGCTTGGAGGAATGCGCGGCCTGGCCCCGAACGGTGATCTCCATACCAACACCCCCCTTGTGTCCGTGCACGGGCACACAAAGGGTCGGCTCGGCTACGACAATCTGATCAAAGTGGCGCTGCTGGGCCCGGGCCCACTCGCCGAAGTGGTGGGCACCGATGAGCCCGCCCGCCTCCTCCCCAACGGTGCCCATGAGGAGAAGGTTGGGGACCAGGGCCAACTCGCCCGCCTTGATGCGCTCCAACAGGGCCAGGATCACCGCGAACGTGGCCTTGGTGTCAACCGCTCCACGTCCAAAGACCCGGCCGTTCTCCTGTCTGCCGTCGAAAGGATCGTCGGTCATGTGTTCCACCCCAACGGTGTCGAGGTGTACATCGACCACGATCGTGGCGTCGGAGGAGCCGCTGAACTCGGCGTACAGGTTGGGGCGGCCCGGCGCTGCCTCGTCGAGGCAGACCTCGGCCCCCAGGTCGGAGGTGAAATCGGCCAGCCAATTCGCCAGTTCGGCCTCCCCTCCCGGTCCTGAAACTTCACCGGCCTGGAGGGGGTTGACGCTGGCGATACCAACCAGCGTGCTCAGTAGCTCAACTTCACGGGACGCAGCAGAGTCGGTACTCATTGGCCAAGGGTAGGCGGTGGCGCTCAGCGGCTCCAGATTTCCACCGCACTCGCTGCCGGTGTTGGTGCTGGTGCTGGTGCTGGTGTCATGGTCCTCTGCCGGTGGCCGCAACACGATCGCCGGTGTCGGCTACGGTGCACCCTCGACCAGAGACGAGGACCATGCTGACCAAGGCCGAATGGCGCAAACGGGCCCGCCTGGCCCGGGCCCGGATCGACAGCGGTGGCACCGACCACTGTGACGCGCTGGCCCGGTTTCTCAGCTCGGATGCCGTGGGTGCGGGGTGGGTACTGGGCTACCGGGCCATGGCCTCCGAGGTTGACCTCGGCCCACTGTTTCTCCAGTCCGGCCTCGGCCCGTTCGCAGTGACGAGAACCCCCGAAGCCGGCCCCCGGCTCACGATGCACCCGCTCGATAGCCCAAGCGAACCTCACCGCTACGGCTTTGACCAACCCCTCGCCTCAGCCCCTGTGGTTCCCGACGACGACATTGCTGCGGTGTTGGTACCTGGGCTGGCCTTTGACCGTCTGGGGGGCCGCCTGGGGCGGGGTAAGGGCTACTACGACCGGCTGCTGGCACGGCTGCGTCCGGAGACGGTCCTGATCGGGATCACCGGAGGCTACATCGTGGCCGAGCTGCCGACCGAGCCAACCGATATCACCATGACCCATCTGGCCGGAGCCTTCGGCGTTCTGCCGGTTCCCCTCGACGACCCGGTCGAAGACCCCTGATCACCACCGTCGGTTCGATTCACGTGGAGCGGACCGACGAACTGATGGATCGGTCGGGCGGGTCGAGGATCAGGTGGCAGTGAAGTTCGGGGTGCGGCGGTCGGCCATGGCCGCCACCCCCTCGCTCCAGTCGTTGGTTGAGCGCAGACGTTCCTGTTCGGCCCGTTCGCGGTCGGTGGCGGCCCGGATGGCGTCGGGGAGGTGGCCGCGCATTGTCCGGCGGATCGACTGCACCGCCAGGGGGGCTGACGCCGCGATCTCGGCCGCCATCTCGGTGGCGGCGCCCCGAACGGCCTCGTCGTCGTCGACGAGTTGATCGATCAGCCCGAGGGTGGCGGCCTCTTCGCCATTGATGCGCCGACCGGTGTAGAGCAGATTCAGCGCCGCCTGGTTGCCGACGATGGCGGGCAACGAGACCGAGAGTCCGAAACCGTGGTGGAATCCGAGGCGGGCAAAGTTGGAGGTAAAGCGGGAACCGGGCCCACCGACGCGGAAGTCGGCCATGCAGGCCAAACCGAGCCCGCCGCCAACGGCTGCTCCCCGCACCGCGGCCACCACCGGAGTGACGCAGCTGAACAACCGGACGGCCTCGTCGTAGAGGTGGCGACCGCTCGGGTTGTTGCCCCGCTCGGAGGTCAGGGTCGGGTTGCCCTTGATCAGTTCGGCGCCTGCTGAGAAGTTTTTGCCTTCCGAGGCCAGCACGATGCAGCGGGCGTCGGGGTCTTCGTCAGCGGCCTCAAAGGCGTCGGCCAGGCTTCCCAGCAGTTCAAGGCTGAAGAAGTTGTGGGGCGGTCGGTGGAGCTCAACCAGGGCCACGTGATTGCTGTCGATGTCGAGCGAGACGTCTGCGAAGGCTGCCATCACCCGACACTATGAGGTTCCGGGGCGCCGATGCGGCATCTCCGCCGCTATCTGATCGGCGCCCCGGAATGGATTCTCAGTCGGCCAGCGCCGCCAGATCGGCCAGGACCTCAGCGGCATGCCCGGCAGGGTCGGAGACCTCATAGGCCTTGATGATCGTTCCGTCGGCGTCGATCAGGTAACTGATCCGCTGCGGATAGTCGGCGAACTGGTCGCCGGGTTCACGCAGGGCCTCGAAGGCGGCCCCGGCGCTGCGGTCCTCGTCCGAAAGCAGGGTGAAGGGCAACTCGTGCTTGTCCCGGAAGGCGGAGTTGTCGGCCGGGGAGTCGAAGGAGATACCGAGGACGCGGCAGTTGGCGTCGGTGAATGCTTGGGCCTGATCACGCAGGCCCTGTCCTTCAATCGTTCAACCGGGGGTGTCGGCCTTGGGGTACCACCACAGCAGTGCCCGTTGGGGGCCGACGTCGGCTGAGGAGAACGGATTGCCGTCGTGGTCGACGACGGCGAGATCGGGGGCCTTGGACCCGGCAGTCAACATGAGCGGTGCTTCTCCTGGATAGTCGTGCCCCGTGAAGTTAGCGGACCAGCGGCAAAACGGGGGTATGGGGCGAACTCGGCGGCGGTGGCTGTTGGCGCGGCGCACCGGACGGGCGAGGATGGGGGCATGACAGATGTGGATACGGCCCCGACCACCACCGCCCCCGATACCGATCGGCTGCTCGACGATGGTGGCGATCACGATCGCTTCGCCCACTACGTTCGCAAGAACAAGATCGTCTCCAGCGCCGTTGAGGGTTCGGCCGTGATCGCCCTGTGTGGCAAGAAGTGGGTTCCAAGTCGGAACCCGGAGCGCTTTCCGGTCTGCCCCGAGTGCAAGGAGATCTTCGAGGGCCTCAAGGGGAAATGAAGCCCCGCGTCATCCTCGACTGTGATCCCGGCGTCGACGATGCGGCGGCGCTGGTCATGGCCGCCCACTTCACCGATCTGGTTGGGGTCACCACCGTTGGGGGCAACGCCCCTCTCGTCGATGTCACCGCCAACGCCCTCATGGCAGCCCAGGTCTTCGGTATCGACGTCGACGTCCACGCCGGGGCCGAGCGGCCGCTGGTGGCCGAACCCCGAACCGCCCCCGAGATCCACGGTGAGCACGGCTTCGACGGGCCGAGCCTGCCGTCACCGGGTCGAACCGCCACCTCGGGCAACGCCGTTGAATACCTGATCGAGACGATTCGGGGCGAGGAGGGCCTGTGGCTGATCCCCACCGGCCCACTCACCAACGTGGCCCTCGCCCTGCGCTCGGCCCCCGATCTGGCCCGCCGCCTGGCAGGCATCAGCTTCATGGGCGGTTCGGCCACGGCGGGCAACCACACGCCGGTGGCGGAGTTCAACGTGCTGGTGGACCCGGAGGCGGCGGCTGCGGTGTTCTCCGCCGATACCACCATCGTCATGGCCGGTCTCGACCTGACCCAGCAGTTTGTGGTCGACGATGGCCTGGCCCAGCGGTTGAGGGCCGTCGGCACGGCCGGGGCCGTCATGTTGGCCGATCTCATGACCGCCTACCTCGACCACGTCGAGGTCATCCGCGGGGCTCGTCGAGGCGGCCTGCACGATCCGTGCGCCGTTCTGGCCGTCACGCACCCCGAGGTGGTGGCCCGATCCCGTCGCCGTGTCGAGGTGGAACTGACCGGCACCCACACCCGCGGCATGACGGTGATCGATCAGCGACCGGCGGCGGGCGACGACGATCCAGCGGGCAACCTCTGGCACGGACACACCCTCAATCGGGCGGCGGCCGAGGCCGCCTTGCTGGAGGCGGTGGCCGCCCATGACTGACGGTGACCGTTTCGATGTGGTCGTTGTCGGCAGTGCCAACGTTGATCTGTCGATCCCGGTGCCATCGATCCCGGCCCCCGGCGAGACGGTGCTTGGCGGTGAGGTGTTGCGCGGCGCTGGAGGCAAAGGGGCCAATCAAGCCGTGGCGGCCGCCCGTTTGGGAGCACGCGTGGCGATGGTCGGCCGGGTGGGTGACGACGGCGACGCCGAGTTCCTCCGGGGTCGACTGGCCGCCGACGGTGTCGACATCGAACGGTTGTGCACGACGGCTGACGTGGCCACGGGCCTGGCCGTCATCGCTGTCGACGTCAACGCCGAGAACAGCATTGTTGTCGCCTCGGGGGCCAACAACCGCCTCTCGGTGGCCGATGTCGAGGCCACCGTTGGGTTGTTGGCCTCCAGCCGGGTGGTGTTGACCCAACTGGAGGTGCCGCTGGATGTGGTGCACGCCCTGCGGCCTCTGGTGAGTGGTCCCTTGATCTTGAACCCGGCCCCGGCCCGACCGGGCGTCGAGATCGAAGGCTTCGACATCGTGATCCCCAACGAGGGAGAGCTGGCCCTGCTGGCCAACACCTCGCCCGACACCGACCTGGCAACGATGGCCGATCAGGCCCGCTCGTTGGCCGTTGGCGTGGTCGTCGTCACCCTCGGCGCTCGGGGGGCCATGGTTGTGTTCAACGACACGCCGACCTCCGAACGCGGTTCCCTCAACCGCACTGGCGACGGTGTTGTGGTGGTCCCGGCGGTCGAGGTGGAAGCGGTTGACACCACCGCCGCCGGTGATTCGTTCTGTGGGGCCGTTGCCGTGGCCTTGGCCGAGGGGGCGGGGGTTGAACCTGCCGTCCGTTGGGCCATTGCCGTTGCCGCCCGGACCGTTACCGCTCGCGGCGCCCAGGATTCGCTGCCACGGCGAACCGACGTCGGCTCCTGGCACCGATCCGCCTGATCCAGTAGCCCCGTTTGGTTGGACTCAGTGGGCCGCCGCGACCGCGAAGCCGTTGGGATGTTTTGACTGCCAGCGCCAGGCATCGGCCAGCATGGACTCCAGGCCACGGTCGGCCCGCCAGTCGAGCTGACGATTGGCCTTGGTCGGGTCGGCCAGGGAGGTGGCGATATCACCGGCCCGGCGCCCAATGATCTCAAAGGGGATCTGGCGACCACTGACCCGCTCGGTGGACCGGACGATGTCCAGAACCGACGATCCCGAGCCGGTGCCCAGGTTGTAGACGCTGCAGCCCCGGTTGAGGCGCTCGCTCCCGTCGTCGAGGGCGGCCAGGTGGCCATCGGCCAGGTCGAGCACGTGGATGTAGTCACGTACGCCGGTGCCGTCGGGAGTGTCCCAGTCGTCGCCGAAGATCTGCACCTTCTCCCGTCGCCCAACGGCAACCTGCATCACATAGGGCACCAGGTTGTTGGGGATGCCGCTGGGGTCCTCGCCGAGCTCACCTGAGGGGTGGGCACCAACGGGGTTGAAATACCGCAGCAAGGAGATGTCCCAGCCGTCGTTGGTGGCGGCCACATCGCGGCAGATGTCCTCGATCATCAACTTGGTGCGGCCATAGGGATTGGTGGGCGAGGTGCGGGCCGTCTCCGGGATGGGGAGTGCCTCCGGCTGGCCGTAGACGGTGGCCGAAGAGGAGAACACCAGCTGCCGCACGCCGTGGGTGGCCATGGCGTCGAGCAGGTTCAGGGTCGAAACCAGATTGGTGCGGTAGTAGCGCAGCGGCACCTGGACGCTTTCCCCGACCGCCTTGAGGCCTGCGAAGTGGATGACGGCCTCGATCGGGTGGCGATCGAACAACCGGTCGACGGCGGTGCCGTCGGTCAGGTCGAGATTTTCGAAGCTGATCGGCTTGCCTGCCAGCTCGGCCACGACATCGGCCACCTCGGCGGAGGAGTTCGAGAGATCATCGGCGATCACCACGTCAAAGCCACGTTCGGCCAAGCGAACGCTGGTGTGGCTGCCGATGTAGCCAGTTCCTCCGGTAACAAGAATGGTTCGGGACATGCTGCTCCTATCGGCATCGCCAGGCGAAAAGAGACCGATTTGTTGGTGATCCGGGCCGGTCCAACTGCGCCATGGTTCGACGGTACCCAGCCTGACCCCTCCGCTAACCTTGTTGGGCACGGTTGCCATCCGGAGTCATTGCCTTGAGCAGTCTACAGCGACGTCGATGGTCAAGGATCGTCGGCGAGGGGGGCGAGGTTGACTAGCATCAGGGCAGATCGGGAGAAGGAGTATGAGGTGACTGAAGGTTCGGCCACTCCGGCTGGTTGGTACAGCGCACAGGGCGACCCTCCGGGGACCCAGCGGTACTGGGACGGGGGGCAGTGGGTGGGTGAACCCCAACCTACTCAGCCCACCAGCGTCGGCGGTTTCTCCTACGGGCAGCAGGCCGCTCCGTCCGTCGGCCCCGGCTCGCCCGCAACCTACGGCACCCGGGTGGTGGCTTGGCTCATCGATCTGGCGGTACAAATGGCGGTAGTTTTCGCGCTGTGGTTGGTGGTCGTTGTCGCTGAGTTGATCCGCGGAGGCCCGGTGAAAGTGGTGTTCGGTTTGGCGGTTCTCGGATATCTCGGTTTTTCCCTCTGGTATCTTGCCGTCAGGCAGGGTTCGACCGGCCAGACCATCGGCAAGGGCAGGCAGAACATCAAGCTGGCCAAGGCCAGTGGGGCCAATGTGGGCGTGGGGCTGGCCTTTGCCCGCTTCATCATTCCCCCGCTGTTGCCATTGTTATTCTTCGCCGGCTTCCTTTTCTTTGCCGTGGTCGTCCAGATCACTACTGTCGCCTTCTTTTTCCTGGTGATCACCATCCTGATCGGTGCCATCGTAAGTTTGGTCGACTATCTTTGGCCGTTGTGGGACGACGAGAACAAGCGTCTGATCGACAAGATCCTGAAGCTCGGGGTCGTTCGGGTCTGAGGTGTAGGTCATGACCAGACAATCGAGTGGTGGTCGAACCACCGAACCTGGTGGATCTGGACCCGGCCCTGGCGGTGGCCCTTCGTATCCGACGATGCGGCAGCGCAGTCCCGGGGCCTACTGGATGGCCATGTTCTTCGTGTTGATCCTCATTCTCGGTACCGTTGCCACCGCTCTAAGTGCGTTCCTGTAAAAGATAAGCCATCATTGGTGATGGCAAAGTTGACGAGCTGCCGGTGGCGGCCCGTCTTCGTGTGCTTGGTACTGCCCCCCGAGGAGACTGATGACCTACAAGGCCGGAGATCGAGTTGTCTACCCCCATCACGGGGCTGCCATCATCGAAAAGACTGAGATGGTGGAGCTGAACGGCGAGGAGAAGCAGTACTTCGTCCTCAGGACGGCTCATGACGATCTGACGGTCCGGGTTCCCGTTGACAAGGTCGACGAGGTTGGTATGCGGCCCCCGATCAGCCTGGAGGATGTCGAGGATCTCTTTGTGCTCCTGGCCAAGAAGGATGTCCGCGAGCCGGCCAACTGGAGCCGCCGCTTCAAGAACCACCAGGAGAAGCTGAAGTCGGGCGACGTCTACCAGGTGGCCGAAGTGGTCAGGAACCTGGCCCTGCGGGAGAAGGCCAAGGGCCTCTCGGCGGGGGAGAAGAGCATGTACACCAAGGCCCGCAAGGTGCTGGTGTCGGAGTTGTCGTTCGCCCTCGACGTCAGTGAGGACGCGGCCATGGACCAGGTCGAGGAACAACTCGTCTGATCGCCACGGCCCAGCCCGCACTGATCAACCACGGTGACCAGTGCACGGCGGGGCCACGGGACCATGCCCAGGGCACGGCACCACGTCAGGGCACAGCAGTCAGGGCACAGCAGTCAGGGCACGGCGGGGGTCAGGTGAGGCCCAGCAGTTTGAACATGGCAGGCGGGATCGAGGTGTCGCCCCGGGCCAGCATCGCCGCCCGTTCCACGTTCACCTGATCGAAAC
>Ga0316190_10000276_pt1 | contig 34747 bp, 31 predicted proteins | sample Eddworburrow2_MG_FD_204929 | JGI IMG/M metagenome (GOLD analysis project Ga0316190, IMG submission 204929) | Coastal sediment microbial communities from Maine, United States - Eddy worm burrow 2 | ecosystem: Environmental > Aquatic > Marine > Coastal > Sediment | place: USA: Maine | collected... | reverse complement strand
GAGGAGCTGGGTATGATTATTACCTGGCGCGGAAAATCATTAGAAGAGAAAGGCTATGATGCATCAGGAAAGTGTATTGTGCAGGTTGACCCTAGATACTTCCGCCCTACCGAGGTTGAGACACTGTTGGGTGACCCGACCAACGCTAAACAAAAACTCGGCTGGACACCAAAAATCAGTTTTCATGAATTAGTTGCTGAAATGGTTCGTGAAGACCTGAAAAGTGCTGAACGTGATGAGTTGGTCAAAAAACATGGCTTTGCAGCATACGATTACCACGAGTAGGCCGTTTAGCGATGAACAAAAATGTAAAAATTTATATTGCGGGGCATCGTGGTTTGGCTGGCAGCGCAATCGCACGGGAGTTACAACGACAGGGTTACTCTAACGTCGTAATACGAACACATGCCGAGCTGGATCTGGAAGATGCCAGTGCCACACAAAAATTTTTTATACAAGAACAACCAGAAATAGTATTTCTGGCTGCAGCCAAAGTCGGCGGTATTCATGCCAACAACACCTATCCGGTTGATTTCCTGATGAGCAACCTGCTCATAGAAGCCAACATTTGCAGAGCTTCGCATGTAAATAAAGTGAGTCGCCTGATTTTTCTGGGTAGTTCTTGTATCTATCCGCGTGACTGTGAGCAGCCAATCAAGGAAGAGTATCTATTGACCGGCCCACTAGAAGCGACTAATCGACCCTATGCGTTAGCCAAAATTGCCGGTATAGAAATGTGTTGGTCCTACAATCGCCAATACGGAACAAAGTGGTTGGCTGCAATGCCAACTAATTTGTACGGACCTGGCGATAACTATGATTTAAACAATTCCCATGTTTTGCCTGCCTTAATTAGGAAAATGCATGAAGCAAAAATGTCCGAGGCAAGCGAAGTCGTATTGTGGGGTAGCGGTACGCCCAGGCGAGAATTTCTATATGTGGATGATTTGGCGAATGCGCTGGTATTTTTAGCAACATTGGATGATAAGCGCTACAACATGCTAGTCGAATCAACTCAATGTCCACTGATAAATGTCGGGTCAGGGACCGATCTTACTATTCGTGAATTGGCCGAAAAAGTTGCAGAAGTGGTGGGCTATACCGGAAAGTTTGTGCAGGACACCTCTAAGCCGGATGGCACAATGCGCAAAGTGATGGATGTGTCGAAATTACATGGTCTGGGCTGGAAATCGAACACAAGCCTTCAACAGGGAATTGAATTGACTTATAAGTTATTCAAAGAGGCTCAACCTTAAAAATAGCGTCTTAATCCCGAATTCTTTGTGAAAAATTATCTGGAATCATTAAGTATATTTCTCTCAAGTAATATCTCTAATTGAGTTAACTATAAGCACCAAATTAAATTAATTAGAGATATAAATAGTATGAGCCATTATTCCCCGTTAATCTCGGCGTTTATCACGCTTTTGTTGACTTTGATTCTGTCCTTGAATAAGCAGGGATTGCTACAGGATATTCCTAATGATCGTTCATTACATACGGAACCTATTCCACGAACCGGTGGAATAGCGCTGATGGCAGGGATATTATCCGGATGGATGTTGATGATTAAATTCTGGGAGTGGTGGATAGTATTACCAGCATTAGGTTTGTTCGTATTATCGTTGGTAGATGATATGCAAAGCCTTGCTCCAAGATCGCGTCTGATTGGACATTTCGCTGCTGCAATGATTGTATTGTGGGGTGCAGGTGTCGGTCTTTACTGGTTGCTACCGGTGCTGTTATTCATCGTTTGGATGACCAATCTGTATAATTTCATGGATGGATCAGACGGTTTGGCGAGCGGGATGGCGCTATTCGGTTTCAGTTTCTATGGCGTTGGAGGGTTGATGCACGGGGATGAAATTTTCGCGATGATGAATTTTTCGATAGGCGCTGCTGCTTTAGGTTTTCTATATCACAACTTTCATCCGGCCAAAGTTTTCCTGGGTGATGCTGGATCAATTCCGCTTGGTTTTCTCGCATCGGCGTTTGGTGTGTGGGGTTGGCAACAGGGTTATTGGCCATTCTGGTTCCCCGTTTTGGTTTTTTCGCCATTCGTAGCCGATGCGACTTTCACACTATTGAAGCGAGTGAAGCGAAGAGAGAAGCTTTCCGAAGCACATCGCAATCACTATTATCAACGCCTGGTCCAAATGGGTTGGGGTCATCGAAATACCGCCATAGCAGAATATTTGTTGATGTTTACAGTCGGAACAACAGCAGTTTGGGGCATCAGTCTTGATATAAAGATGCAGGGGAATCTTCTGGCATGGTGGGCTACGATTTATCTGGGGTTGTCAATGTGGATAGACATTCGATGGAAGCGACATCAGGATGGCGATAAAAATACTACGGGAAGATAGCTAAACAAGACTCTGCAAACATCCATGCTATTGCAGAAACGCTCCAGAATTTTAGTCTAAAGGAAGGTGCAGTTGATATTTAAATCTAATATTCGTACCGCAATGGCGGTATTGCACGATGCTGTCGCAGCTATGGCAGCATGGAGCTTTGCATATTTATTGCGTTTTAATTTTGAATTGCCATCTGAATTTTCTTTAGAGTTAAAAGAGACCGTTCTTTGGGTGGTATTGGTTCAATTGGTAGTTTTTTGGCGCTTCAAGCTATATCGAGGAATATGGCGGTATGCCAGCACGACAGACTTAAGAAGGATTTTCGTGGCGATTATGTTGTCAGCAGCTCTGGTACCGCTGATGTTCGTTATGTTTCGTGTCGATTTGGTCATCCCACGTTCTGTATTGGTAATCAACCCATTGTTACTGATTCTGCTGATGGGCGGAAGCCGTTTTGCCTACCGTTTATGGAAAGAACAAGGTCTGTACGGAGACTTCAAGCTGAGTGGAGAACCTGTACTGGTGCTTGGTGCAGGAGATGCGGCAGCTAACTTGGCCAAGGAACTGGTAAAGAACAGTGATTGGCGACTGGTAGGGTTTCTAGACGACGATAGCGATACGCATGGCCATACCTTGAGTGGTATTCAGGTATTGGGTGCACTGGAAACCCTTCAGGAATGGGCTGACAAGCTTGGGGTATCCCAAGTGATAATCGCCATGCCCTCAAGTTCTCATCAACAGCGCAAGCGAGCTATCCAACTATGTAATCAGGCAAGCCTGAAAGTGCTCACAGTACCTTCATTCGATGACTTAATGACCGGGAAAGTGTCGGTGTCACAGTTGCGTGCAATAGAGCTTGATGATTTGTTGGGTCGCGATCCGGTAGTGCTGGATGAAGATGGCTTGCATTCGTTGCTCAGTAACAAGGTTGTAATGGTAACTGGAGCGGGTGGTTCGATAGGGTCAGAGATGTGCAGACAAATTGCACGTTTTTCTCCAGCAAGATTGGTCCTATTTGAATCGAACGAATTTGCCCTTTACAGCATAGAACAAGAATTGAAGGAAACCTATCGGTCGTTGATCTTTGTCTGTCTGGTAGGTGATGTTCGTGATGCAGCAAGAGTTGATGAAGTCATGCAGCAGCAGCAACCTACAGCGCTTTTTCATGCTGCTGCCTACAAACATGTACCATTGATGGAGTTGAATAACGCTTGGCAAGCGATACGTAACAATGTGTTGGGTACATGGACAGTAGCGCGCGCAGCTCAGCAACATGGTGTTAACAAGTTTGTGATGATTTCCACCGACAAGGCTGTTAATCCCACTAATGTAATGGGTGCAAGCAAAAGGCTGGCTGAAATGGTCTGCCAAGCGTTGCAACCTTCAGGTAGTACAAGGTTTGTGATGGTGCGTTTTGGCAATGTGCTTGGTAGCACAGGCAGCGTGATTCCTAAATTCCGCTCCCAAATTTCTCATGGAGGTCCAGTTACGGTTACCCATCCGGATATCACACGCTACTTCATGTCGATACCAGAGGCTTCTCAATTGGTGCTGCAGGCTGGATTAATGGGGACTGGTGGGGAAATCTTCGTTCTGGATATGGGTGAGCCAGTAAAGATTGTCGAGTTGGCCAAAGACTTGATACGTTTGTCCGGTTTTACAGAAGATGAAATCAAGATTGAATTTACTGGGTTGCGCCCAGGAGAGAAACTTTATGAAGAGCTTCTGGCTGATAGTGAGCGTACACTACCAACGCCGCATCCCAAGTTGCGTATTGCACAGGCAAGAGATGCCAATGAAGCATGGTTGATGGAAATTCTCAATTGGGTAAACATAAAAACGATGCAGGATGATGCAGTGCGTGCCAGCCTGACCAAATGGTTACCAGAATATCAACCAAATGGCCCAGCAACTGGGAACATAACATGAGCAGAGCTCCTTCCAGAAGCTTGAAATTGCATGACTAAAATCTCTGTAGTGATCATTACAAAAAACGAAGCCAGCAACATACGGTTTTGTCTGGAATCAGTAAAGTGGGCCGATGAGATCATTGTACTGGATAGTGGCAGTATGGATGACACGGTCGAAATTTGTACGGAATTTGGAGCTCAAGTACATACAACTACTGATTGGCCTGGGTTTGGCATACAAAAAAATCGGGCCTTGTCATTCGCCACAGGTGAGTGGGTATTATCTTTGGATGCGGATGAACGAATTTCAGCTTCATTACATACTGAAATTGATGCAGTGACCAACAGTGCGAAAAAATATACTGCCTATCAAATTCCAAGGTTATCGAGTTTTTGCGGTCAATACATGCGTCATTCTGGTTGGTATCCGGATTTCGTAACGCGGCTTTTTAAAAGGGGCGCAGCCAGATTTTCTGATGATTTGGTCCATGAGCACTTGATTGTAGACGGATCAACAGGAAAATTGAATCAGCCCATCATGCACGAGACATTCAAAAACCTGGATGAGCTGTTAGTAAAGGTAAATAATTATTCAACAGCGGGCGCACAAATGCTTTATAACAAAAATTCACAGGCAACTTTGACAAAAGCGATACTACACGCTGTGTGGGCGTTCATCCGCACTTATATTCTGCGTGCGGGTTTTCTGGATGGACAGAAAGGTTTCATGTTGGCTATTTCAACAGCAGAGAGTACATATTACCGATATGCAAAACTCATGCTAATGAATATGCATAAATCATCAGAATGATAGATACCATTGAAATTGTAGAACCGACATTGAAAGATGAGACGGGACATTGCTACAGTTTTTTGTCCAGTTTTTGCAAAGTCAGCAAGCAAGTAAATCTCAACTTGTGGATAAGTCGGGATGCTGATCTTGAATTTTTAGGTCAAAACGTAAATATCAATAGATATTTCTACAGAAGAGTTCGCCGGTTTCAGAGCTATCTCTTGTATAGAAAGTTGTTGGCTACCCAAAACAAAATATTTCTATCCACAGCCGGCATTATCGATTTGATGATGCTGGACTGGGCTTCAAAAGGAACAATATCTACAGGTAAGGTATATCTGTATTTTCATTGGTTCAACATCACAGAAAAAAAACGCAATCGCCTGAAAAGAATCGCCCAGCTTCAGCCTAATATCATGATATTAGGTCCGACCGCATCAGTTATTGATATATTTTTAAAAGCTGGTTTTGTAAATTCTCGCATCGTGCCCTACCCTATTAGTACGAGAGTACTGGACACTCGAGCTACTAAAAATACTTTTACCAGACTGCTATATGCCGGAGCAGCAAGGCAAGAAAAAGGGATTTCCGCTATTGTAGACTTGATTGAACACATGAACACGTCTGGACTTGAATTCCCAATTAGCGTACAAAATTCAGCTGACCATCATGGTAAATATTGTGCTGCAACCAAAGCAGATATCCACCGTTTAATCAATATTCATTACCCCTATCTTCAACTTATTCCTGAAACGCTGAATTCGGTAGCGTATATAAGGCAGTTCTCAGGTGCGATCAGCATTCAGTTGTATGACGTCTCGAAATTTCAGGACAGGATCAGCGGCGTAACGCTTGATGCGCTATCAGCTGGTAGTCCTATCGTTGCGACTGCTGGGACGTGGACAGCGAAGATGGTAGATCGCTTTAATGCTGGCATCATCATTGATGATTTACAGCCGGAAAAAATAGTTTCAGCGATACAAGAAATAATATCCAAATATGGAGAATATTCAAAGAATGCCCACAACGGAGGGTTAAGACTCCAGCAGGAAAACAGTGCGGAATATTTATTTGACACGCTAACTGATACAAAAACACATTAATCGTAAATGAAAGTCGTCGAACAAAGCAAGCGTCCATCCAGCATACTGGTAATCATTACCCGCCGGATCGGGGATGTGCTTTTAACAACGCCCGTAATTCGCGCCTTACGGCAGGCATGGCCCAATGCAAAGATAGACGCTTTGGTATTTGCAGGCACAGAGGGCGTGCTTGAAAGTAATCCAGATCTTAACGAGATAATCACGGTTGCTCAAAGACCATCCATCCGCCAGCACTTTAAATTAATACGGCATATCTGGCGTAGCTATGATATTGCGGTATCCATGATGCCAAGTGACCGGCCGACGCTATATGCATGTTTGGCCGGTAAACAGAGTATTGGATTGATCTCGTCTGGGAACAAGCACTGGTGGAAGAGAGTATTACTATCTCAATATACACTGTTCGACAATGTTGACACACATAGTGTGCTGATGAATCTTGCACTGGTAGATTTGTTGGGTGTGCCAAGATGCCATCAAGTAGTAGCTGATTGGGAATCCGAAAATGAAAAAACGGTACGTACGCTACTGCCATTCGATCCAGAGGCTCACCCCTATGTAGTTCTGCACATATATCCTATGTATGCCTATAAGTCTTGGCGGCGAGAAGCCTGGATAGAGTTGGCAGAATGGTTGCACAGTCAGAGTATGAAAATCGTTTTAACTGGCGGTAAAGACAAAGAAGAAATGGCTTATATTAATAAATTGAAGGGATTATTACCGGATGAGACAGTTGATGTGACTGGAAAATTAAACTTGGCGAGTGTTGCATACTTGCTCAGCAGAGCTTCTGCATATGTAGGTCCGGACACCGTAGTTACACATCTTTCAGCGGCTATAGGTACACCCACAATCGCATTATTTGGACCATCTAATCCGGTTAAATGGGGTCCTTGGCCTAAGGGGTATGACAGGGATACTAATCCCTACAAGCGGAAAGGCACTCAGCGAGTAAATAATGTGACCCTATTGCAGGGTGAAGGAGACTGTGTACCCTGCATGGAGGAAGGATGTGAGCATCATATCGCAAGTTTGAGCGACTGTTTACAGAGCCTGCCTTCTGCAAGAGTGATTGACTCACTAAGTAGTCTCTTGAATCGACCACTTTAGTAATGTTTGAATTTGAATCAGTATACTTGCGTTGTTAGCACATGCTTTACCGGTATAAAAATTAGTAAAAATAATGCTGAGAAATTGTGGCTATTTAAGAATAGCCTTTCTAAATTTTCATAAAAGACAAGTTACATAAATCGCGCAGTATCCCTAGTTAAATATGAAATCTTTGACAATTTATATTCTATGCCACAATCGGCCTGACTACGCGAAGTTGGCTATTCAATCTGTTTTGAATCAAGCTTGCCAGTCCTTTACGCTAAAGGTATCGGACAACTCAAGCAATGATAATGTTGAACAAATGGTAAAGAACGAATTTTCAGAAATACAATACGTTCGAAGAACACCTATGTTGAATGCTTTGGAGCATTTCAATCGCTGCATAGAAGAGGCAAGTACCGATTATTTTTGCCTGTTTCATGATGATGACATTATGAGTTCAAATTATGTTGATGCAATCATGAAATGTGCATATGTATATCCGAATGCAGTTGGCATTGGGGGCAATGCATTGGTTGAAAGATTCGGAAAACTGGAACCGCGAACTTCATTCCGTTCATTCCGAAAATATGAAATGATTGATACTCCACTTAATCTGGCGCGACGTTACTTTTCACGCGCTCAGTCCGGTATTGCGCCATTTCCTGGATATATATACAACCGAATTTTAATTGGCGATCAGAGACTGCCACTTGATGGTGGCAAATATGCGGATGTAACCTGGCTATTGTGCCTAGCCATGAAGGCGCCCTTAGTTTGGGTCAGCTTGCCCGTAATAACGTACCGTATTCACGAAAGTAATGATGGAAGTATTGAATCCCTGCGAGATCGTCTGAAGTTTTTCGGATTCCTCAAGCAGAACGTTAAGTTATTTAGTGCTGGGTTAATGAAAGACTATCGGAGTTTTGTATACAAAAAAATCTTAAACGAGCCGCTCGCAGGACATGCTGCAAGAAAGGATTTGATTGCCTCCTTTATGAGTTACTACCGATGGTCCAGGTATGCAAGGATAGATTACTACAAAGCGCTTTTTGTCCGCCAGTTGGTCAAGTGGTTGGCTGAATAATGATTTATGGAAATATCATTGCTGAAGGGCGAATCAAAAACTCGCTGTTTGATACTGATGATAGGGTGCATCGCTACAACCCTACCCATATGCCCAGATTACTTCGTGAGGCATTTCTTGCGCAGGGAATAGAAATCAATACACCCGATGTTAATCAGGGACGCTCCGTTGCTTTTGACCTACATTTAGAGGGAAAGGAATTTGTTGAGGACGGTACTGCCAAATACCTTATTGCCCTGGAAAATCCGAGCCTCAACCATCTGAATGCAGACCGTGATTACTGCAAAAGATTTACCAAGGTGTTTGCCTGGGATGCAAGGCTATTAGATTTGCCAAATGTTGTTAAAGTATTGGTTCCAAATCAAATATTAACAGAACCATTTCCATCTTATGCGGAACGAGATATTTTTAGTTGTTTGATCAATGCCAACAAGGCGTTCCGTGAAGCAATTACTGATGATTTATACCGCGAGCGCATTAACACCATTCGCTGGTATGAAAAGCATGCCTTGGATAAATTCGAGCTGTACGGTATGGGTTGGGAAAAACCCACACCAGCGTTTGATTTGAAGGGGAAGATCAAAAGGAGCCTGTCCAGCTTGAGAGCAAAGCATTTTGATTACAAACCATTTCCGAGTTATCGCGGTGAAATTCGCGACAAAAACTCGATTATGCGTCGTAGTAAATATTCTTATTGCTATGAGAACACGCAAGGTCCTAACAACTACATAACCGAAAAGATATTTGATAGCTTTTTGAGTGGGTGCGTTCCAGTTTATTGGGGGCCGGATAATGTGCTGAAGTACATTCCTGAAGATTGTTTTGTGGACAGGCGGAATTTTAAAGACACTGCAGCGGTGCATAATTTCTTACTTTCCATATCTCCCGAAGAATATGCTCGTTATCAATCGAATATCGCCGGATTTCTTGCGGCGGATGCCGCCAAGATATTTAGCGTGGAATATTTTGTGTCACTTGTCTCTGAGCAGATATCTAGCGATGTACTGAAGGAAGTGAGTAATGGAAAAAAAACTGTAGTGAATTTCAAAGAAAGTTGAATGGATCAAAACTTCGGAATAATGAGATGCCAAAGAGAATATTAATTACTGGCGTAACGGGTTTTTTGGGGAGTCATCTCGCCAAAGCGTTCTTGGCAGGTGGGCATCAAGTACTTGCCTTAAAACGAAAGGATTCATCATTGTCCCGAGTGCAATCCATTATTGATGACGTTAACTTGCATAATGTCGAGAATCTAGATTTTGACAAGCTGTTTAGAGAACATCCTAAAATAGATGCAGTCATTCATACGGCAACTTGCTATGGCAGAGGTAGTGAGACAATTCACCAGATATTTGAAGCGAACACAGTTTTTCCGTTGCGCTTGCTGGAAGCGGCAAGTAAGGGCGAAGTAGGGACTTTTATCAATACAGATACAATTCTAGATAAATATTTGAACCTTTACTCACTTTCTAAAAATCAGTTTTTGGAATGGGGAAAATTTTTCTCAATGCAAAACAAGATTTATTTTAGCAATATGAGACTGGAACATTTCTACGGTTCGGGTGATGACGATTCAAAATTCACGAGTTTTGTTATCAGAAATTGTATCGAAAACATCCCTGAACTGAAATTAACACTAGGTGAACAAAATAGGGATTTCATCTATATTGATGATGTTGTTTCTGCCTATATTCTGCTGGTTGAGAAATTGGGACAATTCCAAAATCGTTATATCGAGTTTGATGTGGGCAGCGGTAGCGCAGTTTCGATTCGGGACTTCGTAGAAACTGTACATCGCATGACACAATCACACACACGGCTGATGTTCGGGGCGTTACCGTATCGAGAAGGTGAGGTGATGCATCCGCGCGCCAATATTGAGCCATTGAGTAAACTTGGTTGGGTTTGCCGGACGAGTTTGGAGCAAGGGTTGATGCGTGTGATAGAGGGATACAGGCAATGATTTACTCATAAAAGAGGGTGGCTTGCTGGGTAGGAATTTGGCTGTAGATGCGCTATCAAGCCGCGATGAGTTAGGTTTTCGAGAGTCATTCACCTAGCCTGCTGAGAAAAAACTTGAGATGATTGTCCTTTTTACCAGTAAAAAGGTTGTCCGCAACCTCCTACAAAACATACAATTCCCAAGTCTTGTATGTTGTTCGCAGTCACAACAGGGCAGGGTAGGTTGCGCAGATTAGCGAGGTTTTCTGAAGAGTTTTTTTAATTTATATTCAATTGGGCGTGTCTTGGAGCTGACCGCCTTTTTGAATAAATAAATTATTTTGAATATCGGATCTGGGCAGAAAACTACGGGAAACCATTTTAACCACAGCACCGGACCGTTATGGACGGCAATTAATTTCTTCACTACAACCAGCTTGTTTTTAATGCCCCATAATTTTGCAAGTGGAATAGCGTTGTAGGCGTAAGGTCGATCCGCCTTAAGGTGCCATCGAATAATTTTGGAGCTATATCCCATATCCCTCATTTGATGGTATAGAGTCCCAGATGCCAGCGCGATCCTTAGTAATGCATCACCATCACCTCGTTTAACATTATGCTCACTGCCATCGCGTACTTTAACCAACGGTTGTTTTATAATGTACGAGTCACCCCGACGTAATATTTTAAATAAGGCAAAAGCGAATGTTATTTGTGATCCGAACCCATTAGATAAGTCTTCGCTATTCCAAGCATCTTTATTAATTATTAATGAAGAAACAGCACCCCATCTTCCTTTTGAATTGATAAGGAAGGTTTCTGCATCGCGGCAGTACAAGTCCTCAGGAATTGAGACTTGCTGGACAATTTTCTCTAGTTTTAAATCATATTTGTCAAAATTGACTTGTATCGCCATAAGGCTTGGATATTTGTCTAGTATATCCAAAACATATAGCAACGCCCCTTCTTCTAAGGCATCGTCATCGCCCAACATCCAGATATATTTCCCAGATGCTTTTTTGAACAGAATATCCACGTTTCTGTCAAACCCGATATTTGAATCATTTCTGGAATATTGAATGAGTGTAGGATGATTTGCTTGGTATGCATGTATGATCTCCCCAACTCCATCGGATGAAGCGTTGTCAGAAATTAATATATCAACACGTGTTTCTAATCCACTGGAAATTTGCTTGAGGACACTGTCAAGTGCCGTGCTGATCAAGGTAGAACCATTGTAAGTAGGGATTCCCACCGTAAGAATTTTACTATTGACCATCTTTTACTCCATATCACGAGGTTGCATGATACTGCACTATTCATCGCAGCAACGTGGTGCAGGATCGCCAAATAAACTAGAATTAGAAATTGCATACACACACGAAGATAAGCTATGGGCATTATAAGCAAGTTGAGAATAAAGCGGAGAGAAGAACGGGGGCTAAAGAACGAAGAGCGAGAATGGGTGGGGCGTGGATATGAATCTCCAAGTCCCTCATGGATTAAACGCAGTGTTCTGTTGCGCATTGGCGCGAAGAATGCAACCTGGATCGAGACGGGCACCTTCATGGGAGATACTGCTGCATTGCTGGCTCCCCAATCAAAAGCAGTCTACACCATTGAGCCTGAGCAATCGCTGTTCGAGCAGGCCGAGGCAAGATTTCGTAATGACCCTCACGTCAATGTTATCCACGGCTTGTCTGAAAGCGTGCTTCCGACTTTGCTGCCTACGCTAAGCGGAAAGGTAAATTTTTGGCTCGACGGGCATTATTCCGGCGGGATCACTCACCAGGGCCCGACTGATTGTCCGGTGCGCGATGAGCTGGCGAATATCCAAAAAAATCTCTCCCACTTTGAATCCGTGATTGTGATGATTGACGACATTCGTTGCTTCGATCCAACCATCCCGCTGTATGCCGATTATCCTGATTTGGACTATCTGGTAGATTGGGCGCGCAAGAATAATTTGCGTTGGCATATTGAACACGACATTTTCATAGCCCAGAGCAAGTCTTCGAACTAAGGCGCTGTGATATGGTATTCACCAAATGGATTCAAAGCTTTTCGCATAGTAGGGATAGGTTTGCTGTAGTTACCTTTACAGGTGGCATGGGAGCGCAAATCATCAGCGCAGCGATTTATTTTTTGATGAGAAGTAAAGGTCAAACTGTTTACGCTGATTTATCGTATTTTGATAAACCGGAGCGCGTCGCTACAATTGGAAAGCTGAGTGAGGTCTCGCATTGGCCATGGCAACTTGAACCGTTCGGATTAACTCCGATTTCTTTTGAGACTACATCTATCCCAGCAAAACGTAATTTTGAAGTGATCGAGGATGGCCCGAAAAAGATGGCGCTTGGATTAAAAGCGTTGAGGCAACCGGAGGTGCAAAAGCATTTTGCTATTGCTAGGGGTGTAGATGACATTCTGCCCGCGGAACTTTCATCAGGTTATCTTTGCATACACATACGGCGTGGTGATTACGTTAATGTTGCGAGTCATCTGATTGCAGATATCGAATTCATCGAGTTAGCCAGCAAATTTGCAGGCTTGGTGAGGGAAGTCGTTGTAGTATCTGACTCGCCTATCGATGAGTCATTCCGCCAAGCTATTGCGACAGGATATGAGCGGGTTGTCTTTAGGGATAATATCGATGCATTCACAACACACCGCATCATGCGAAACGCGCGTATCCTGATCTGTTCAAATAGCCAGTTCAGCTTGATTGCTGCGCTGCTTAATCCGCAAGCATTGGTGGTGCTGCCTAATCAGTGGTTCGGGGAGAATGATCGCGCTATCGAAGCGCCAATCCATGAGGCTTGTGACTTCCAGATTTTGAGTTCCGCACGAATCTAGCCTCGTGGGCAATCATCATCCCACTGTTAAGGTAACTTTGGTGGATTATTCGATAAATGGAAATTGCTCATCCAGTTTTTTCCCAAACGCCAGTCGCGGTCTGCATTCTGTAGCGTAGGGCATTTCAATTTCAATCATGAGTGGTGTGGAAGCAATTACGATCTGATGAATGGCCTGCTTGAGTTCACTCTGGCTGGAAACGTATAGAGCCTTTATTTGATAAGCTTTCGCTATTTCAGTAAAGGAAGGGCAACTGTAGCCCCTCTTGGTGGACTGGTTCCTGCCATCGAAGTACATGTCTTGGAAGTTTTTTACCATGCCCAGTGAGTGATTATTCATCACGATGATGCAGACATCCAGCTCCAAGCGCTTTAAGGTATCCAGTTCCTGGATGTTGACCTGTAAACTACCATCACCGGTTATCACGATGACTTTTTGACCAGAGCTACGTGCAATGCCCAGTGCTGCAGGTAACCCAAAACCCATTGCACCCATGCCGCCGCTGTAGTGTGCCGCCTGATTCTTTTTCAGTCGCAGATTCTGCGCTGCCCACATCTGGTGGTTACCGACATCGCATACATAATCCACAGGCTTGCTTGTAATTGCGTTATTGAGTAAACCGAACAGCGTACTCGGGCTAATCTCCCAATCGGCATATTCATCTGTAGCAATTCGTATTCTCAAAGCAACGAGCTGCGTCAACCAATCAGGACGCGAATTACGGAAGGTGTTGCTATCGATTTTGAAGTGGCCAAAGAATGTTTCAGCATCGCTACATATCGACAGGTCAGCTTGAATACGATTGTTCAATTGCGCGGGGTCGATATCGACTTGAACTATCTTTGCGTTGCGTGCGAAATCGTCAGTGTTTGATCCGGTCTGCCTAATGTCCAACCGTGCACCAACCACGATGAGCAAATCACAATTTTGAACTGCCCAGTTCGCCTCACGATTGCCATAGCTGCCGATCATATTGAAATAATGCATTGCTGAGACCACTCGCTCGTGTCCCATCAAGGTTGAGACGTAAGGGATGCTGTTCGTCTCAAGCGTAGAAATCCAATTCTGCATTGAAGGTGCCCAGCGCGCACCGCCGCCGATACAGATTAACGGCCGCGAAGCCGCGCGACAGAGGTCGGTCAAAGAATTAAACGCAGCCTCATCGGGTGCCGGCAGTACGTCGTCCAATTGTAATGGCTTGCGCAACCATTCCTCGACGACCGTATCGGGGATATTCATGCGTTGCACATCGTTGGGGATGTCGATCAGCACAGGCCCTTGGCGTATAGAAAGCGCTGCCGACAACGCTCGGTGCAACTCAGGTAACAGTTGGTTAGAATCGCTTATCTGTGCTGCATATTTGGTGATATCTGTCACCATTGGGATAATGTCCAGTTCCTGGAAGCCTTGTTGCCGTATCGCTCGTTCACCTTTTAATTCGTGGGTATTCACTTGTCCGGTGATGAACAGGCAGGGTATGGAATCAAACCAGCAACTGCCGATGCCGGTGACCAAGTTAGTCGCACCGGGACCGCTGGTACCCATCGCCACTGCAAGTTGCTTACCCATTTTTTGCCGTGCCACGCCCTCGGCTGCAAAAGCAGCAGCTTGTTCGTGATGCATTGAGATGATGTTGAAGCGGCCATCTTGCGCAAAACTGTCCAACAAATGTGTGATCATCCCACCAACTAGTTCAAAGCAATGGTTGACATTGTGCACAGCAAGAAATTTGGCGACGGCGTCGGAAGCTTTCATGACCAGTTAGGTGATTGACTGTTGATAAGAAGCGAGCGTCCTGCGTACGGATTCTACCAGTCCGGTCTGCGGCGTGTAGACCTGCTTGAACCTATCCGTATTCGGGATGTATCGAGAGCGCGGCCCATTTTCTGATTTGACTCCGACTACTACCTCCACGTCACCGACTTGGCCTGCGATTAATTCGGCGAGTTCGCGTATGGAAATACGCGGCGTATCAGTTCCAACATTATAAAGCTCGCCCGGCTTTCCATTGAGCAACAATTTCCACAAACCGATAGTCAGATCGGCGGCATAACAGTAAGTTCTTAATGCAGTGCCGTCAGTATGAACGTGGATTTTCTTGTCACGCCCTGCTTGACGAATGAAATCAGGCACGGCAAAACTACCATCCCTATCTTGATAGGGGCCTATGAATGCAAACAACCGAGCAATAACGGACGGCACACCAGATGTGCCGCACAATAGTTCAGAATAACGCTTGGCTTCGCCGTAGCAAGAGGTAAGGTCACTCAGGTCAGGTGAGGTCGATGCGTTTTCCCCAAGCACCTCCAAATTTTCTGATGGCCGTCCATACACTGCACCGCTACTGAGATATAGCAACTTGCGTACCCCAGATCTGCGCGCATAATGCAGCACAGCACTCGTCCCGTTTGCGATGTCCTCCATCGTTTGCATTGGCGAATGCATAAAACTTGCCGGGTCAGCAGGAGAGGCAGCGTGGATTAGGTAATCACAATGTTCGGCCGGCGGTACTAAATCATGTCCATCCCATTCAAACCAGACCAAATCATTGATACCGAAAAAATACGGCCATTTTTTTTTGGTCGCGACCAGCGAACGTGTCGGCAGAAGCAATCTGCAAGGCCCATTTTTGGGGTTACGATTGTATGCAATGATACTTTCCACCAGATAACTGCCAACAAAACCACTACCGCCGGTAAGCAACAAGGTCTTTCCGGACAGAGCTTCCAGCTCTTGTTCGCATTCCGCTAACACGCTGCGGATATCTTCCTCTACGATAGGGGTGCGGCGCATTAAAATTAAAAATTCACGCCAAAAAACGCTTCAATTTTGCCGATGACAAAATCCAGCATCTCGTGGCTCAAGCCTGGATAAACTCCTATCCAGAAGGTGTCGTTCATTGCGATATCAGTATTGGTCAGCTCTCCCGAAATACGGAAGTTACGACCTCTCATATAAGGCTGACGTGTCAGATTACCGGCAAACAACAGCCGGGTACCTATCTTGTTCTCATCAAGATATCTCAGTAGATCAACACGTCCGATACCCGCATTTGGTTTGAGGGTGATTGGGAAACCAAACCAGGATGGATCACTATTTGGTGTGGCTTCAGGCAATAGCAAAAATTCTTCACAATTCTTCAGCCCGGCTTTCAGATAGACAAAATTCTGTTTTCGCGACTCGACAAAATCGTCCAGCCTGTCCATTTGCGCCAAGGCACAAGCGGCCTGCATGTCGGAAATCTTGAGGTTATAGCCGAGATGTGAATAAGTATATTTGTGGTCGTAGCCTTCCGGTAAATCTCCCAGCCTTTGGCAGAAACGTTTACCGCAGGTGTTGTCCTTGCCGGGGCCGCAATAGCAATCACGACCCCAGTCCCTGAAAGATTCGATGATGATGTTGAGTTCATCGCTGTTAGTGAGCACTGCACCGCCTTCACCCATGGTGATGTGATGTGCAGGATAGAAACTCAGCGTAGCGATATCGCCAAAAGTGCCCACACGCTTACCGTTGTATGTCGAGCCGAGCGCATCGCAGCAGTCTTCTATCAGCCACAGATGATGCTTTTTGGCGAGTGCGATGATGGTATCCAGATCATAGGGATTACCCAATGTGTGCGCCAGCATGATGGCCTTGGTCTTGGGCGTGATGGCCGCTGCAATCTTCGCGGGGTCGATGTTATAGGTGGGCAGTTGCACATCAACAAACACCGGCACGGCACCAAATTGTAGGATGGGATTAACTGTTGTGGGGAAACCTGCTGCGACTGAGATGACCTCATCTCCCGGTTGGATGGCGCGATCACCAAGTTTATGGGAAGTCAGTGCCGAAAATGCCAGCAAGTTTGCTGAAGAGCCGGAATTAGTCGTGAGCGCATGTTTCACACCGAGGAATTCCGTCAACCGCTTTTGGAATGCGTCATTAAAACGTCCCGTGGTGAGCCAACCATCAAGTGAGGCTTCCACCATATTTTGCAATTCCGTAGCACCTATAACCTTACCGGAAGGGGGTACAACATCTTTTCCACCTTCGAATGAAACCGGCACATAGGCCAAGTCGGCATACTGTTTAACGAGGCCAACAATCTGCGTGCGTATCTGCTCTTTTGTAGTCATGATTTTCTCAACTGATGTATTGACTGATTTGATTCAACGTAATTTGACGCATGTCTGCTTGTGTCAGGTAAGCACGTTGCCATACGACGATCATCTCCAGAGTGCTGGCCAGATTCCATCGCGGCTCCCAACCCAAGCGTGCCTTAGCTTTGGCACAATCTAGTTTGAGATAGTGCGCCTCGTGCGGATGACTGCCAGCATCCAGCTGCCAGGATGCCCCATTGCCCCATTGCTCGGTCAATTGCCCGACTATCCATTGCACAGGACGTGCATCTTCATCTCGGGGACCGAAGTTCCAACCTTCTGCAAAAACTTCGCCCTGTTCATAGAGATGTTGAGCGAGCAGCAGATAGCCGCTGAGCGGTTCCAGCACATGTTGCCAAGGACGGATTGCGTGCGGATTGCGTATTACTACCGGACGACCAGCACTAATCGCACTCAGGATATCCGGAATCAGGCGATCCATTGCCCAATCACCACCGCCAATCACATTGCCCGCGCGCACCGATGCAAGGGCGACTCGATGGTCATCATATTTGGCCGGATTGAAGAACGAGCTGCGATAGGCTGAGGTCACCAGCTCGGCACAACCCTTGCTGTTGCTGTAAGGATCGTAGCCCCCCATCGGTTCACTCTCGCGATAACCCCACACCCACTCCTTATTTTCGTAGCACTTGTCACTGGTGACATTAACTACGGCGCGCACCGAAGGTGACTGGCGAACCGCTTCGAGCAGGTGTACCGTACCCATCACATTGGTCGAGTAAGTTTCAACGGGATCAAGATAGGAATAGCGAACCAAAGGCTGCGCAGCCATATGGATGACGATGTCTGGTAAGACATCGCGCATCGCATTAGCCAATGCTTGCCCGTCACGAATATCACCGATAATGGACTTCATACCCTGTGAGACATTTGCAACTTCGAATAAGCTGGGCTTCGTCGGCGGCTGCAAGGCATAGCCTGTCACCTCGGCACCGAGTTGTTGCAGCCATAAACTCAACCAGCCTCCTTTGAAGCCAGTATGCCCAGTTAAGAAGACCTTTTTACCCTGCCAGAATGAAGAATTTATTTCCATACTTTCCAAGGGGCATTACCGCCGCTCCACAGCTCTTCCAAATAAATTCTGTCGCGTAGCGTATCCATTGGCTGCCAGAAACCGGCATGTAAATAAGCGGCAAGCTGACCATCCTGTGCCAGCTGCCCCATTGGTTCGCGCTCCCAAACCGTATCTTCGCTCTCAATAAGATCTATAACCTTGGGTGAAAGGATAAAGAAACCACCGTTAATCCATGCGCCATCACCATGCGGTTTTTCCTCAAAGCTGGATACGGTGTCACCCTGCAGATTGAGTACACCAAAACGACCGGGTGGTTGCGTACCCGTCAGTGTTGCCAGCTTGCCATGTGCCCGATGAAAGGAGATGGATTCCGTTATATTCACATCACTCACCCCGTCTCCATAAGTCAAGCAAAAGTCTTGGTCATCCAGATATTCACGCACACGCTTTAGCCGCCCGCCAGTCATGGTGTCATCACCGGTATCGACTACCGTCACCTTCCATGGCTCGGCGCTGTTTTGATGTACCTCCATTTTATTGTTCTGCATATCAAAGGTCACATCCGACATATGTAAAAAATAGTTTGCAAAGTATTCTTTGATCACGTAACCCTTATAACCGCAGCAGATAATGAATTCATTGATATTATGAGCTGAATAGATTTTCATGATATGCCAAAGAATAGGTTTACCACCGATTTCGATCATTGGCTTGGGGCGAAGGATGGATTCCTCACTAATTCTTGTTCCCAATCCACCAGCAAGAATTACCGCTTTCATACAATCCACTCCTAATCCTATTTAGATTATTGATTCTAACGGGGATGATAGTTTAATTCAAAGTAAACACGGCTAGGCATCCCTCAGACCACGGGGGCCAATAAAATTAGTGTGCATTTGAAAACTGAATGCGATGTAGTTGTGCGTAGGCGCCATTTTTAGCTAACAATTCACGGTGCGTACCTGTTTCAACGATTTTTCCTTTTTGAAGTACGACGATGCGATCGGCTTTCTCAATGGTGGAGAGACGATGTGCTATAACCAGCGAAGTTCGCCCTTGCATCAAAGTTTCAAGAGCAGCCTGTACATGTCTCTCCGATTCGCTATCCAATGCAGAGGTGGCTTCATCGAGAATCAGGATGGGTGCATTTTTCAGAATAGCCCGGGCAATGGCGATGCGCTGGCGTTGTCCACCGGAGAGTTTTACACCACGTTCGCCGACAATTGTGTTTAACCCCTCCGGCATTTCACGTATGAATTCCATCGCATGAGCGGCATTTGCCGCGTCGATGATTTCATCTTCCGGTACTTTGCGAGCTTGGCCATAAGCGATATTAGCGGCAACGGTATCATTGAATAACACCACTTCTTGGCTGACCAGCGCGATATTGGTGCGCAAACTGGACAGAGAAAGATCAGCCAGATCATGCCCGTCCAACGTGATGCTTCCGCTGCTGGGCAGGTAAAAGCGTGGCACCAGGTTTGCCATCGTGCTCTTTCCGCTGCCTGAGGCACCAACAAGCGCGACCGCCTGTCCCGCAGGGATATCAAAGTTAATGTCTTGCAAGGCTAGCCGGTCGTCCTGGCTATATGAGAGGCTCACATGCTCGAAAGTGATGTGCCCCTCAGCACGGCCTATGGTGGATTTCCCCGTATCGTCTTCACCCGGCGTATCGAGTAATGCGAATACGCTTTCCGCCGCCGCCAGCCCGCGTTGCATGGACTGGCTGACACCGGTAATACGTTTTAGAGGTGCGGTCAGCATCAACATTGCTGCGATAAATGAGAGGAAACCGCCAACAGTGGTTTCATCACTTTTTGATTGTATCGTGGCAATATAAATGATTACGGATAGCGCCGCTGCAGCCACCATTTGTACCAAAGGCACATTGGCAGCGCCTGCTGCCAAGTATTTCATGTAATAACGCCGAACCCAGTTTGCCTGTTCATTAAAACGGTCGCTTTCATATTTCTGCCCGCCAAAAAGCTTGACTACTTTGTGTGCGGCGATGCTTTCCTCGATAACCTGGGTGACATTACCCATTACGCGTTGGGTATCTCGGCTCGCATTTCGCAGCCGATAGTTCAGAGTGCGGATGATGAGAGCAATGATGGGTAGCATCACAAGAGAGAGCAGCGTCAGCTTCCAATTGAGGTAGAACAACCAGCCGAGTAACCCGATGATGATGATGGAATCCCGGACCGTAATGGTTACCACATTAGTCGCAGCTTCGGTGACTTGAGTCACATCGAAAGTCAATTTCGAGATCAGATTGCCGGTTGCATGATCGTCGTAAAAACGCGTGGGGAGTGACAACAATTTGCTGAACATTTCCTGGCGCAGATCAGTGACCAACTTGGTTCCGACCCAGCCTATGGCATAGGTACCTATGAAAGATGCGACTCCGCGCACAAAAAATAGTGCCAGTATGAATACCGGCGCCCAGCGCATGATACTGTCATCTTTGTTTACAAAAGTACCGTCAAGTAGTGGTTTCAGTAGCGCAGGCAATAATGGCTCTGTCGAAGCTGTCACTGCCATGGCAAGGATGGATATCGCAAACGTACGCCAATAAGGTTTGATGTAGCCGAGTAAACGCAGGTAAAGCTGGGTGCTGGTCATGTTCATTGCGCTCACTTTAGCAGAAAATGAAGTCTCGAATCTCCATCCCTTGCAGCTGAAAACTTGTGCTTCGATAGATTTGAAACCATACAGGTCTATTTATACAAGCCGACGCAATATGCGTCGTTTGAAGGAGCGAAATAATTTGGACAAAAGACTTTTTCTGCCTTTCCCGTAATCTAACACCCTATCCCAATTCGATTGAGTGCAAATCCCTAGATAGATTTGGCCTAGCATAACATTTGTTTCACCAGATTTTACGGCAGCCTGAAATTGCGCTTCGTAGTGATAGCAACGGAACAGCGTTTCAACAGGCCACAATTCAATAGATTTGAATTTCAGCAATGCCTCTCCATACCAACGCATCTCTGAAGGAAAAAGCTTAATAGCATCTAGAAAATTCATTTTGCGAGGCTCAAGGTGTTTTTCGGCAAGATCAGACCAGACGCGCCTGTTCCATACCACCGGTAATGGGCCGAAGTCATATTGCCTTCCGGTGCGACCGAAAATATCCATAATGGCTTTGCATTCTGCGTCCCGATTGCACTCAATTTTGGTGTGTTTGTGTAAGACCCCGAACAAACGTAGTTCTAGACTTTCATTCATTACCGTATAGGGAGCACCGCTTGGTGCCAAAAAATCTGACTTCATGAATTCACGGATGAAATAGGCATCTGAGTCAATGCAAAGATAGTTTTCACATAATCCCAATCGCCAGAATTCTGATTTCACAATTTGTTGTGATAACCCGCCAGGTAAAGCATCCAAATCATTTTGATGGATAGAATTATTGGCAGCAATGATATCTTCGTCAGCAATGAACATCACACCATCTTTACCGATGACGTCAACGAATAATGGAATATCTCCAGATGGACAGGAAATATAAAAAGGTAAATTATCAGAATTAAATTGACGAATGCTGTCTGCCATGCGCTTGGCACGCCGTACGTCACTATGGTAGGACTTGCAGTATAGAACTAAATCAGTCATTTGTTGTTGTGAGCGTAAGATTGTGTGTGACGTTCAATGCAATCGTGGGTAAGCGTAACAATCTGGCGAGTCGCAGCCTCGGAGGAGTATGGCGAAGACTTGGCAGAATCAGCAAGCTCGCCCTGCTTCCACCTTGTATGTAACTCCTCTAGTATTTGAGCAATGGATGCCACGTCATCTGCCTTGATTGCCCAGTGTCCTAACTCGCGCAGCATTTTCTCCATCTGCGGGTTATTCCAAACCAAAGCAAGAATTGGACGTTGTGTCCAAAGATATTCATACGTTTTTGACGGAATATACTCTTCGCAGACCGGGATTGTGCCATGCAGCAGCAGCAAACAATCAACCGCATTCATTCGTTTGAGAACTTGATCCCTGCCACTTTGTCCAGTTAGTGGGTCAGTTTCGAGACGGCCAAATCGTTCAATCATCCACGTATGGGGAAATTCACGCAGTGCTTGTGCGGTAATTGGATCGACATTGCTACCATAAACTTGAATACGAAAATCTTCTTTCCATTGAGGATGTCTGTCTAAAACCTGTTTCAGAGCTGACAAAATCATTTTCAGGTTGCGTGTTTCAGCCAGTGAACCAAAGTGGCCTATCACCAGATGCTTGCCAGGCCGATAGGGTGTCCGAGTGAATTCAGGGGGATTTGAGCCGGGAATGATGCAATGTCCACGATTTCCAAGTTCGGGATGTCGTGCTCGCGCTCTTGCCAAAGCTTCCTCGGTAAACCACCAAACGACATCGGCATGCCGACAAATTATTCCTTCAAGCCAAGTGGAAAACTTTACACGAGATGTTTTGGGCTGAGTGTCAAGAATGATGGGATCATGGATTTCTGCAATCCATGGCAAGTTATATCGTCGAGCCAGCCAATAGCCCGCCAAATGAGCAGAATAAGCTCCACCCGTGGAATAAATAACTGAGGGTTTGCGCTTGCGGATAATCCGGGCACCGGAGAAATATGCAGTAATTGCCCAGGACCAATGGGTTTCAATGCGTATGAAAATTTTTTCTATCAGATAGAATGGCAGCAACAGCAGTGTAATCAGTGTCATTGCAATCCGGTAAATAAACCGTGAAGAGACGCGCTGTTTCAGGTAGTGGCGTATATCAAAGCGTAAAGCTACAGGAAACGCGGGGAGAACCTGATGATGTTCAATCACCGAGTCCTTTTTTCCAGTAATAGCGCTGACAACAATGGGTTCAATACCAAAGTTAAGTAGGTGCGGTATCTTGTCAGTGATGGTTTGACTGGCAGCTCGCCCATCCATATTAAAACCGTGAGACAGCACCAGCCAGACTTCCTTCTCGCCACTTTTCATACTTATTTAATCTCTATTCTTATCAATTGTGTGCTGAGAGTTTATACCACTCTGAAATACCAGTAAGCGGGTAAGTAAATACATGATGATCGTATAAGTCACTGCAGCCAGCAATTGTGCTAAGACCGGTTTCCAATTAAGAGCACTCAAGGCAAATTCCAATACGAACAAATTTATAACAAAACATACAAGGAATGCACCAAGATATCGAAGTCCTTCTGTGGTGATATGACCTTTACTGCGAAATACGATTTTTCTTGATAAGAAGAATCCTAAAACAAACCCTAAAAAATAACCGCTAATATTTGCAAGTATTGGAGATACACCGAGTGCCATCAATAAAAAGATAGCTGAGAATCCGGCCAACGTGTTTAGAGCGCCGCTACCTGCGTAGCGGCCGATATAGGCAGATTCAATTTGCCAGTTGGACATAATATTGTGCACCAAGCGGCAGGTGTTTTAGCCAAGGCTCGATTCCGCGTAGAAACGCAAGTGGTCGTGGAAAGAATAACGTGTACCCATGGTGTTCAGAACCGAATCCGGCTTTACGGGTTAAATCCAGTGTGGTTTTAAGCTTGAGCATCTCGGCATTTGTATCGAACGGACAGCGCTCAAATATCCAGCGTGTTGCCGGATTTAAAGGATTATGTTCAAAGAGAAACATTTGTCCGCCTTCAGCAAGAACCTGCCGACATTGAATAAGCGCTTCCAAATGTTGTTTAACCGGGATGTGATGAAATACATTTGCTGCAATGATGACATCAAAACGCATTGTCGAAATATTGCCCCAATCAGAGTAAAGCTTTGCTTTTGGTGTACGCGCCGCTGCAATTTCAAGCGAGGCTGATGATAAGTCATAACCAAACAACTCAGCATCTGGGAAATATTGCTCAAGATAAGGCAAGCTGCGACCAGCACCGCAGCCAAAATCAAGTATGCACATAGGTTTTGGGTTTCCTAGGCGCGCGGCCATCAAGGCGACTTTGTATTCGGCAAAATACCCATCTTCGTTCAGGCCTTCCGGCATTGATTCACCCAATACCTGGTCATACTGCCTAGCATGCTGATCGAACTCTGGTTTATTCATTAATTTTGGGTGGCATCCAGGTGGTTGTACCTATAATGAATTGCGGCTTGTGATTCAGCTTCAGGTAAGTGCGCCCCAAATATTCACCTATCATTCCTATACATAGCGTTTGAATGCCACCGATTAATAAAATTGTTGCAATAAGCGAGGTCCATCCAGCCGGGAGTTCCGGATGAAGTAGTTTTTGTGTAACTACATAAACGATCATTACCAAACTTAGAACTGCCAACACAAAACCTGCGTAAGTTGCCAAGCGCAGCGGCAAAACCGAGAAACTGGTTGCCATTTTCAACCACAGTGAAAGTGAGCGGCGCAAGTTATAGTTACCGTTACCCTCGAGACGAGACTGATGTTCAATGCCTATAGTTGTGATGGAGCGAGTGATATCAAGGATAAGACCATCAACATATGCATAGGGGCCGTCATACTTGATGATTTCGTTTACTATCTCTTTACGTATCGCCTTGAAAGATGAAAGGTAAAGGTCTTTGGGCTTGCCTAGTAAATGGGTTGCCACCAAATTATTAAATTGACTGCCAAACTTTTTCCATAGCGCATGCTGACGATTCAAATATGTGGTGTAGCAAACGTCATAACCTTCTTCAAGTGCGCGTAACATGCCACCGATAGCATCCGGTGGGTGCTGCAGATCATCGTCCATGAGTACGATGAACTCGCCGCTCACGTGATGAAGTCCAGCCATGATTGCATTATGCTGGCCGAAGTTTCGTCGTAGCGAAATACCTTTAATAAAGGAATACTTGCTGGCGAGCGTCCGAATAACCTGCCAGCTTTTATCCGGGCTGGCATCGTTAACAAGAATCAACTCAAAATTCTCGGACAACCCTTCATCGCTCAACTCTACAAGAATCTGCTCAACCAATTCGGGTAATATTTGCGCACTGCGGTAGACTGGCACAACAATAGACAGTTTGCAGTCCATGTCAGCGAGATTTTCCATAATATTTTCCAATAACCCGCTCAAGATAATCACTGCCGAATTTTACGCCAGCCTTATCAGCCACAGGCATCATTGCACTGGTATCTATTGAATAGGCAGATCCGCGCTCAGCAACCTCATATATTGCTTTTTTTCCTATAGCGTTTTCCATCGTTTGCACGATAACGCTGATGGAATAATTAAAAGGGTTGGCAACGTTGAGAGTGATATTTCGTGAGGAATCGTTAGCTATCAATTGTTTAAAAATGGCGGCGATATCATCCACGTCAATAATGTTGCGTTTTGCAAGTTTCCACAAGATGAAAGCTTCACTACGCGCTATCTTTGCATACAGGTAATTTAACAGTGTGTGAGGGTTGGGCGTGATTCCTGCCACTTGCGGTAGGCGCAATATCAAGTGCCGCGGATGTGATGAAGCCAGCTTTTCCATTGTCAATTTATGCTGAACATAAGGCGTGTTCAGTGCTTCAGGATCGCCAACACTGCAAGTTCCGAAATACACAAAGGTATCGGCACTTTTGGCTTGACGGAGGGCGTTTTCAACTCGCAATCGTTCACGATCAAATTCACTCTTGTCGGTACAGCTTGAATTGGAAACACCTGCAGCATAGATGCAAACCTCATCTCCCTGTGAAAACGAGGCAGCGAATGCACGTGCCAACAATCCTGAACCGATAATCATCGTGTCTGGGCCACAGCAATTAATGCTGGATATGCATAGCAAGGTACTGCTTTATTTTTCAGGCATATAGGCATAAATTTTATCTTGATAACCTGGATATGGTAATTGCGCTTCATCTAAACATCACAATTTTCTGTTACGCTATTTTACAGACAAACCAGGCAGGAATACGCAATGGCGATTTATGCGGTGGGTGACATACAGGGCTGTTATACCGAACTGATGCAAATGCTGGAAAAGATACGCTTTGATTCGGCGACTGATCAGCTTTGGCTGGTGGGTGACCTGGTCAATCGTGGGCCGGATTCGCTGGAGGTGTTGCGCCTGGTCAAATCGTTGGGTGATAGCGTTATTACCGTGCTTGGTAATCACGATTTACACCTGCTAGCAGTTGCAGCAGGGGTAGCGGGACTGCGTCGCGGCGATACACTGGATGATATTCTCAACGCGCCTGACCGTGATGAGCTAATAAATTGGCTACGCAATCAGCGACTGTTGCATGTTAAAGACAGCTATGTGCTGGTTCATGCCGGACTGATGCCGCAGTGGAGTGTTACACAGGCTCAAAGCTACGCACTGGAAGTTGAAGCAGCGCTACGTTCCGACGACTATGCAACCTTCCTTTCACGCATGTACGGCAACTCACCGATCAACTGGGATGACAGCCTGTCTGGTTATAAACGCCTGCGAGTCATCGTCAACGCCTTCACCCGAATGCGCATCTGCACTAATGAAGGAGAGATGGAATTCAATTTCAAGGGTGAAGTTAACAGAATTCCTGATGGATACCTGCCGTGGTTCAATGTGCCCAAGCGTGCAAGCAGTGACGCCACTGTACTTTTTGGCCACTGGTCTGCATTGGGATTAAAAGTCACACCCAATGCTATAGCACTCGACACTGGTTGCCTGTGGGGCGGCCCGATGACCGCGATAAGGCTGGAGGGCCGGCAGCTCTTTCAGGTGAACTGTAATAATCCTGTGGCGAAGCACTGGTGATCAATTAACAGGATATGAGAGGGCGATCATCAAAACCGCACACTCCCATATTAGCTATGAATTTCCATCAATAACTTGTGCATCATCCCTTCCGCCTGCCTTTCATAACCGCCACCGAACAGGTTGGCATGATTGAGAATGTGATAAAGGTTATACAAGGCGCGGCGGTTGGCATAGCCTGTATCCAGTGGATACGCAGCGCGATAGGCGGAATAAAAATCAGTGCTGTATCCACCAAATAGCTCTGTCATCGCCAAATCACATTCCCGGTCACCGTAGTAGGTTGCTGGGTCGAAGATGGCCGGCGTGCCGTCTGCAAGAAATCCATGGTTGCCGCTCCACAGGTCGCCGTGCAGCAAGGAGGGTTGCGGGGTGTAGCCTTCGAAGAATGCAGGCAAGGCACCCAGTATTTTTTCACCCAGAGTTTGTAGCTTTCCGCCATAGCCATTTTTTTCCGCCAAGCCCAGTTGAAATCCAAGACGATGTTCATGCCAGAATGCTATCCAGTCAGTTTTCCAAACATTCGGTTGTGGTGTGGTGCCGATGAAGGTATCTTGGGCAAAGCCGAAGCAAGGTAATGTTTCAGTACTCTCTTTTTCTCCCCTCATCCTGATGAAACTACTAGCCATTCGACTTGGCTGGGAAACTGCTCCAGACAAGTCGTTGGTTATATCCTTCACCCTTGCAGAGGAAAGGGATAGTGGAGTGCAACGATGTAGTGCGGCGAGTTGTTCGCCAAGTAATCGTGTATCGCCGCGTCCACTCAGTTCCAGATGTTCCAACACCAGATAGCTTTGTTTGCCGGCAGTTCCATGAGTGATTGGTTTAGGGACACGGATTGCATTAGTTGCGGCGATTGCAGCTAGCCCTGCTGCTTCAGCAACAAACATCGGAAGATGTTGTGCGTCGTTAATCTTGAGGAAGTAGCGCGAGCCATCTGTACCTTCTAGGCGAAAGGACTGGTTGATGCTGCCGCCCCTGACAGGTATTTTGGAGCGTAAGGTAAAGCTACAGTTCGTTGCGGAACTGATCGCGGCAGGGATCGCATCCCAGTTGGTCACAGCGTCAGGTTACCCGAACATAGTCGCTGTCTCGGATATGAACGATCTCTACAGGGAAACTTCATACCCGAAGTATTGCTGGAACTGTGCTTTTATTTCGTCGTGCGTTGGAGCGTGGTTTTGCCCGCCGCGACAGGCAATTTTGAGTGTACCCATCAGCGATGCCAGTCGCCCGGTGGTTTCCCAGTCCCAGCCTTGCTGGATGCCATGCAGCAAACCCGCACGATAGGCATCACCACATCCTGTCGGATCAAGCAAGGCTGCAGGTTTGGCGCAGGGGATAGAGATTTCCTTACCGTCCGTATAGATGGTCGAGCCTTCTCCACCTAGCGTGATGATAAAGGCACGTTTGCCCTTGGCGAGCTCGGCTATCTTTTTACCAGTCTTGTCCTGCAGCATCTGTGCTTCGTAGTCGTTGACGGTCACATAGTCGGCCTGTGTAACAAAGCTCAGTAATTCTTCACCTGAAAACATGGGCATCCCCTGACCGGGATCGAATATCCAGGGTATGCCAGACTCATGGAATTCACGTGCATGTTGTAGCATACCTTCTCTACCGTCGGGTGAGACGATGCCGAGGGTGGCGGTTTTCGCATCTTTCACATGGTTTTGCTCGGAAAAGCCCATCGCACCGGGATGGAAAGCGGTTATCTGATTGTCGTCGAGGTCGGTAGTGATGAAGGCCTGTCCGGTAAAGCTACCGGAGATGTGGCGGATATGCGCCCGGGTCAGACCGAGCTTGTCTAAACGCAAGGCGTAAGTAGAAAAATCATCACCCACCGTTGCCATGATCAGCGGGTTGCCACCGAGCAATTTCAAATTGTAGGCAATATTTCCTGCACAGCCACCGAATTCGCGGCGCATCTCCGGAACCAAAAAAGCTACGTTGAGGATATGAATTTGTTCAGGCAGGATGTGTTTTTTGAATTGGTCTTGAAACACCATGATGGTGTCATAGGCCATCGAACCGCAAATAAGCGTGTGCATTGGTTGACCTTAGCTTGGGTAGTAAAAGCGGAATTGTATCATCTGGTAGCTTTCGGATTAATTGCACTTTTCGTATATATTGCAGGCTATCACTGATGGAATCAACGTGTCGGGCAAGCGTATGGCCCAGGGCACATCTGGTCATGTACAATTGCGTTCAGTTGTCATATTTGCCGGAAAAGTAGTGCTATTCCGGTTCGAGGGTCTATCAGGGGATAAGCATGTCCAAATATTCAAGTTTAATGGTTGCCGTACTGGTATTGATGTTGTCCGGTTGTGCAAATAAGGTGTGGATTGCAGATTGGAAGGAAACGACTCCTTTCAGCGCACCGCGCGCTGGAACTGCATCAGTAGTGGTGAAGAATAAGTTGTATTTGATTGGAGGTGTGGATGGCAAGAATTTTGTCAATATTACCGAGTACGCACAGATCAACAAGGACGGTACGCTAAGTGAATGGCAACAAGGCTACCCGCTAAATGAAGAGCGTGGTTTCATGGAAGCAGTAGTGCATGGCGATTATGTCTATGTAGTGGGCGGAGGCAAAGGCGAGAATGGGCATACGCTGCTGCGTACCGCAGAGCGTGCGCTCATTCGGGAGGATGGCACCCTCGGTCCATGGAAGACGGAAAAAAATGAAATGGTGGTGACACGCCGCTGCAGCAAGATCATCGCTGCAAATAATCGGCTCTACTCATTTGGCGGCTACGGAGGTGTGCTACTTGATACTGTCGAATATGCGGAAATTCTTCCAGATGGTAGCTTGGGCGAATGGCAGCTGGATCCGGAGTTGATGACGATACCTCGCTACGTCAACAGCGTGAAAAAGGAAGACGACAGATTCTTCATTATTGGAGGACATGACCAAACCAAGGGCGTAGGAATCACTGATGTCGAATGGACGCGATACACTCCTGAAGGTAATACCAAAATATGGCAGGCCACTACGCCTATGCAGCAAGGACGATATGGTTTGTCCAGTTCTGCTTACAGCGATTATATGTACGCGATAGGTGGAATTTCAGGTGCGGAATACCTGGACAGTATTGAGGTTACCGAAGTGGGTAAGGATGGTTCACTGAAACCGTGGAGATATACAACGTCGCTTGACCAAGCGCGAGCCAATTTCAGTACAATCGATCATAAGGGTCGGCTGTATATTATCGGTGGAACAAACCGTAGTGGTTATCTTTCCAGTGTGATTTATGCCGATCACAATAGAGCAGGAGATCTTGGTTTCTGGGGGACAAAGGAAGATGCCAAGGCGCTGGAAGTCAAGTTGGCTGAGCGTGCCGCATTCAAATCCCAATTGCCACACGTAGGGCAGGTTGTTGAATTTATTCAAGCTGCAGCCTACACCTACATCCATGTCAAGAATGATATTGGTCAGCATGTGTGGATCGCCGGACAAAAGATTGATGACATTAAAGTGGGCGATACCGTCGGTTTTAGCACCGGAGTGACGATGACCAACTGGTACAGCAAGGAGCTTCAACGTGGCTTTGATATGGTGCTTTTTGTCGGGACAGTTAGAAAACAGTAATTGTTTGAATCACGCTAGCTTTGAGCATATCTGAAGCCCATATTCTTGTCTGCGCGAGAGTGGGGAATAAATATTCTTAAAGGTACCTTATTCCCAGCTGACGGATTTGTGGTGGAGCACAGGTTAATAGTAAGGAAGATCCTCACGTGATATCCATAAAGATATGAACATAAAATTTCAGCGTGCTGTTGACCGTTACCTGGGCGTACCGATTTGTGCATTGCTTTCGTTGATTGATTTTTTTGCAGGCAAAAAAAGTGTCAACATACCGCCCCGTAGAATACTGATCATCCTGTTATCAGAAATGGGTAGTTTGGTACTTGCTCATCCAATGTTTGCAAGGTTGAAGCAGCAATATCCTGAAGCGACAATCCATGTTTTGCTATTTGCCAAAAATCGTGAAGTGCTGGATTTGCTTGAAGTGGTTCCTGAAGATCATGTTTTGACGCTGAACGACAGCTCATTGGACGGTTTGATAAAGGATAGCTACAACGTTATTCGCACGCTGCGTGAGCTTAAGATAGACGCAGTGATAGACTGTGAGTTATTCGCCCGGATAAGTAGTATTTTCTCGTATCTTTCTGGTGCGACACTACGCGTTGGTTTTCATCGCCATACTCAGGAAGGCCTGTATCGAGGCTCGTTCATCAATCGTCCGGTGCTATACAACACCTATCGACATCTATCGCTCCAATTCCTGACTATGGTTGCAGCCATGGAATCCGTCACAGTTCCTGTCGCAAAATTATTACCAGATTACGATGCCCATACTCCACCATTGCTGGATTTTGAGGAACAGGAATTGAAGCTGGTAGCCGAACATTTGCATATAGACTATCCGGAGGTCAAGGATAAACCCTTGGTGTTGGTCTACCCTAGCGGTGGTATCCTGCCGATACGTGCCTGGCCTATTGAAAACTACAATACTCTTTGTAGTAAGCTGCTCGAAGAAGGTTATGCTGTGGGAATCATTGGCCTCAAGGACGATCATCGAGTTGCGCAGCGTATCGTGGATCATTGCAAGAGTCCGTTATGTGTCAATTTGGCGGGTTATACCAAAACTGTTCGGCAATTATTGGCACTGTTTCATCGTGGTTCACTTTTAGTGACTAATGATGGAGGGCCGGGGCAGTTCGCAGCCCTTACTCCTTTACCCACAATTACTTTCTTTGGTCCTGAGACACCGCAACTCTATCAACCTTTGGGTAGCAATGGATATAGTTTCTTCCTCTCATTGCCCTGTTCACCCTGCCTAACGGCATACAACCATCGTAACTCGCCATGCGATGGTGACAATCAGTGCCTGAAATTGATCACCCCCAAGCAGGTGCTGGACAAAGCACACGAGATGTTGGCCAATGATGATGATCAGAACAGGCGAAGCGCATGAGGTTGATCACACGGCTTGCACATCAGCCCTTATTGGCATGGTTTTTTAAAAAGCGCTTCATAAAATTTGGTACCGTCGGTGCTTCCGGAGTACTGGTTAACCTAGGCGTACTATATGTTAGCCAGGAATTTTTATTTACTGCGATAGAGTCTCACGATATGCGACTCAATGTGTCGCTGGGGCTGGCGATATTTTGCGCGACTGCAAACAATTTTTACTGGAATCGATTCTGGACATGGAGTGATCGAACTCATCATCCAGACAAACACCTGATCCTGCACTTTGGTCAATATGCTCTGGCGTGCTGGGTCGGGATAGTGGTGCAAGTCGTACTGACGAAGTTGTTCGTGGTATATCTGTACTACCTGATTGCTAATGGACTGGCTATCGTGCTGGCCAGTGTGTTTAATTTTCTGGTAAATAATTTCTGGACATTCCGTAGTCATAAGGCAGTGGATGAGATTGCGCTACCCATTATTCCCGAGCAAGAATCTGAGAGTGAACTCAACAAGACCAAATCTGTACATGAGGCAGAGTGAATCCAAAGTAGAAATTTTGTGGTATGTCTTGGCCTGCCTGCTGGCAGTTTTCACTTACTTCTATGGTTTGGATAGTCAGCATATTCCGAAAAATGGTGATGAATATCCGTATGAGCATATCGTACGTTTGACGGCCGCCAGCGGTGAGTTGCTGCCGCTACAGTCACAGATGGAAAACATGCGTAACACCAAACCGCCGCTGTTGTTCTGGCAAGGGATTGCATCCACTGATTGGAGTAAAAACTGGACGCTGTGGAATTTGCGTTACCCGAGTGTGATTTATACATTACTGACTGCAGCATTGCTTTTTTTGCTTGGTCGTAAGCTGTCTGGACGGTATGAAACCGGCTTTGTCGCTGCTTTGACGTTTCTGGCATTTTTTACAACCTATCGCTTTGGACGCCCTTTCTTGACCAATCCACCCGAGGTGTTCTGGCTATTCCTGCCGTTCTTCATGTTGCTATATTGGCGTCAGATGTTCGAATCCAGATTTACGGTTCCGTTGCTGATGGGAATGAGTATCGGGATAGGTTTCCTTTATAAATCGTTTGCTCTGGCATTACCAGTCACCCTGGGATTGTTTGGCTGGTATCTGCATCAGCGTGATTATCGTGTGCTTGCGTTTTTCAAACGGGATGGACTAAAGATAATAATCACTATGTCGACCGCCGTGGCGATGTTCGCTATGTGGTTCCTGATCGACCCCGACCCGCAAGCAGTATGGAAGGAGTTCGTGGTCGGTGAGAACATCGGAAAATTTGATCCGCATGGGCCAAGTTATCTTAAAAAATTGCTCTGGGGTAGCTCCAGCATGTGGAGTTACACCCTGGCCTTCCTTAGTAATGCTGGCTTGCTTACTTTAGTCGTGATAGCAATATTTTTTGTTGCAAACAAAAACCGCAATCAGCTTAGCCAGGAGCAAAAACTGTTGTGGCTATTAGTAGCCGCTTTCTTCTTCAGTTTCATGTTGCCAAGCCAACGTTCAGGCAGGTATTTGCTGGATATTATGCCTGCCGTGGCATTATTGTGCGCACTGAGTTGGCAACAAATCAGCCGCTGGATATTCGTTACAAGCCTGTTTCTTGCGGGCGTAGTCCTGGCTTTCCTGACCTATCTGGCGATGCGATTGCAGGTCGAATTACCCGATGTTCCGATGTTTTCATTGGAATTCTGGATGTTGTTGTCTGGTGTCGGTATGTTGATATTGTTGGCTATTGTGCTGCCAAATTTCACTCGTTTGGGTGTTAATGTCGCAGCGCTACTGGTGCTGTTATGCTTTGCCGCATTTCTGAAGCCGTTGGATGGTGCGTTGGGAAATTTTGCTGTGGATGCTCAGCGCTATGCAAATGGCAAAGACGTGTGGGTGCCATGCAACTTCAGAGCATTGGACGAAGGGTATCGATTCCTGTTACCTGGCGCAGAGATACAGGGTTATAGTGAAGACCAAAATCTCACGATGAATGAGCTAGCTGTTCGTTACCCTTTATTTGTATCCAGGATTGGCTTGGGAGTTAATGCACCTGGATGCGAAGGTTGCAAGATTATCGGTGAGCGGCTTGATATTCGTGGCCGTCATAGTTCGGCCGAGTTGAAAGAAATGTTTTTTGAAGGCAAGGTCTTTCAGCATCTGTTCATCAAGGAGTTTTTGCTAGCATCAACAGCCAGTAGCAAAGATTTGCCAACACAGTCTTTAGCGCAAAGATGCCGTTGATGTTACGTAAAGGGATTATTCGTCGAGCCCTGGTTTTTTGCACAATTCTCACAGCAACGATTGCTGCAGTTATCAAGGTTTCGGATCGAGTATCACCAGCATTATTTGAATTGCCTGTTGTTGAGGCGCAAACCAATCATTATTTCCAAGGGATGCAAAGCCAATTTGTGTCCCATATCCAGAATATTCATACCCATGCTGCTTCCCTAGTTGAGTTGGGTGATGGTCGTATCCGGGCTTTTTGGTTTGCAGGTAGTCGGGAAGGTGCATCGGATGTTGAGATACGCAGTGCGGTACTAGACCCAGTCAGTAATCGCTGGGGTGCAGAGCAAAGCATAGTTAATCGTGTGAAGACTCAGCAGTTACTGCTGCGCTATGTAAAAAAAATTGGAAATCCGGTAGCACACCGCGCGAAAAATGGCACACTTTGGTTATTCTATGTGACAGTGTCGATAGGTGGCTGGGCGGGCAGCTCAATCACGGCTATTACTTCAGACGATGATGGTGCAAGCTGGAGTGCGGCGCGGCGGTT
>Ga0316190_10000275_pt1 | contig 34755 bp, 31 predicted proteins | sample Eddworburrow2_MG_FD_204929 | JGI IMG/M metagenome (GOLD analysis project Ga0316190, IMG submission 204929) | Coastal sediment microbial communities from Maine, United States - Eddy worm burrow 2 | ecosystem: Environmental > Aquatic > Marine > Coastal > Sediment | place: USA: Maine | collected... | reverse complement strand
TCCGGCTGCTCGACGGTTCGTCGGGCGGTGGGAGCGTGGCCGCGATGGTCCCCGCTCAGAAACGTGAGGGCGACAGCGCGGCCCAGGAGAGCTCGGGGGCGATCAAGGCGGGGCGGCCCCGGGTGGCCGGCGGCGGCGGATCCTTTCTTCCCTCCCATCTTGGGAGCTCGGCCTACACCCGCCAGCTGAACACCGTCCCGGTCGTCAACATGCTGCTCGGCAGTGTGGTCGGTATCGGTGCGGCCAAGGCGGTGCTTGGCCATTTCTCGGTGATGGTGCGCGACATCTCTCAGCTGTTCGTCGCCGGCCCACCGGTGGTGAGCCACGCCATGGGATACGACATCACCAAGGAGGACTTAGGCGGCTGGCACATCCATTGCACGAACGGGTCGGTCGACAATCTGGCCGAGACCGAGATCGAGGCGGCCGACATGGTGAGGCGCTTCCTGTCCTACCTGCCGTCGAGCGTGCACGAGGCTCCGCCGGTTCTTGCCCCCCGGGCCTCGGATCCGCCCGAGCGCCGAGACGAGGAGCTGTTCACCCTGGTGCCCCGCCATCGCACCACCACCTTCGACGTCCGCCGGGCAATCGAGCTCATCGCCGATCAGGATTCGTTCTTCGAGATCGGCCCCCTGTGGGGTACCGATCAGGTCACGGGTTTCGTTCGCATGAACGGGCACCCGCTCGGGGTGATCGCCTCGGACAGCCGCCACGAAAACGGGGGCGCGCTCACCGCGGACGGATGCGACAAGCTGACCCGCCATCTCGACCTGTGTGACACGTTCCATATCCCCGTGCTGAACCTCTGCGACAACCCCGGTTTCGCGGTCGGCCTCGAACACGAGCGCAACAGCACCATTCGCAAGGGTGCGGAGTGGATGGTCGCCTTCGCCCAGATCTCGGTGCCGATCTACACCGTGCTCATGCGGCGCAGTTTCGGGGTGGCCGGCAACAACTACGCGACGCCGCTTTCGTCCCCCCAGCCGAGGGTGGTGTGGCCCAGCGCCGATGTCGGAGGCATCCCGCCCGAGGGCGGGATCGAGGCGGCCTACAAGCGTCAGCTGGCCGAGGCTGAAGACCCGGCCGCGCTCCGGGCTGAGCTGAACGAGCGCATCGAGAGCGCGCGCGGTCCGCTCGGTCCGCTCAACAAGTTCCAGGTCGAGGAGATGATCGATCCGCGCGACACCCGCCGCTATGTCTGTGAATGGGTGGAGGACGCGTATCGGCTGGTGCGCCAACCCGGCCGGCTCGGTCCTCGACCCCTCCAGTACCGTCCCTGATCCGGTGGCCATCCCGGGACCGTCTGGGTCGTCTGGGTCGTCTGGATTGTCTGGCTCGTTGGCCGCGGCGGCCGAAGCGTGGCGGGTGAACGGTTGGACCCTGGTGCCGGGCTTGGTCCCCCGTTCGGAGATCGATTCGGCCCGCGCCGCGATCGGCCATTTGCCACCGCCGACCGGTGACCCGACCCGACGGTCGTCCCGGCCGCCGGTGGAGGCCGACCATGATGGCGCGGCGTTTCGTGAGACCCAGTTCGGGCGTATCAGCCTGTTCCCGTTTCACGACGCGCCGGCCCTCAACGATCTGGTGGTGCACCCCGCGGTGGTCGGCTTTGTGTCGATGGCCATGGGGAGCATCGATCTGCGGATCTATCAGTCCCGCCTGTGGTCGAAGTACGCCGGTGAGGCCAACTTTGAGCAACCGCTGCATCGGGACCTCAACCACTCACTGGTCCCCACCCGCAGCGACTCCGGTTGGTGGCACGCCGAGTGTTTCCTCTATCTGAACGACGTCGAAGAGGACACCGGCGCCCCCCGCCTCGTACCCCGACCCGAGGTGAGCGCCATCGGCGAGCCCTCCTCGCCGTTTCCCGTCGATCCGCACGACGCGCCGAGCCTGTACGAGGCGGAGGTCGCCGCCGCGGGGCCGGCGGGGTCACTGCTGGTCTATCGCTCCGACGTCTGGCATCGGGGAGTAGACCTGACCCGACCCGGCGCCGAACGCCATGTCCTGGTGCTGGCCTTCAAGCACGCCGGCCAGGATTGGATCGGCTTCGACACCTATCCGCCCCTGGCCCTCAACGCCGACTTCGTCAGCTTCGCCAACGGGCGCACCCCCGAGGAGCTGGCCCTGTTCGGTATCCCCCTGCCCGGTCACCCCTTCTGGACCCGGGCGACGGTAGATGCCATGGCCCACATCTATCGACACCTCGACCTCGACCCGTGGCGCGCCGCACTGTAGGGCCCTGACCAGTGACGATCCGGCTTTGCCGGTCGTCGCTGCACGAGTCAGCTGCCGCCGTAGGCGGCATCGCGCAGAACCTCAGTTCGAAAGTTTACTTTCGAACTGAAGCACTTAGGCCGGTGTGTGGGCGGGGTCTATGCCGACACAGACCAGGCACTGATCCGCCGACGAACGGCTGGCGGCGAGCTGCTCGTCGTCGGGGGTTTGGTACACCGGGGTAGGGGAACGGCCGATTCGGGTGTCCTGGCGCGCCTCGCCATCGTCGGCGGGAGCACCGTCGCCAATGCCTGACTTGGATCCGCGGCGGGCACCCATGGGGTCCTGTTTCCAGCTGTCGTTGTCGGACCACCGGTAGTCGAGGTCGACAATGGTCCCCGGCGAGGTGGCCGTCTCGAAGATCGACAAGGCGTCGTGCAGGATGGCCCGCCGCTCCTCGGGCTCGTTGGCCTTGCCGGTGGTGTGGCCGAGCGGATAGTCGAGGAAGGCGGCGCGCGGCGGGTTGACGGCCGCGGTGATGGTTCGAGCGCTGCTCATCGACAGGGTCGGGATGCCGGCCGCTTCGAGCTGGCGTGCGATCAGTCCCACGGACTGATGGCAGACCGGTCAAGCGGGCACCAGCAACATCAGGTCGACGTCACCGGCTGCCAGGGTGCGTTCGACCAGAGCCGGCGCCAATTGTTCGCGGACCTTGCGGGCCGAATAGATGCCACCCATGAAGGTGTACAGCTCGTTGGCGATCCCGCCGACCTCCCCGGCCGCTTCGAGCTCCGCCAGGGTGTCGATCGGAAACACACAATTGATGTTCTTGCGAGCATCGGTCATGTCGTACGCGAAGTGGGTGGTGCGCAGGTCGGCACGGTCGACCGTCTTGTCGATGACCCGGAACGACGCGTCGTCGTTGAAATGGAACGCCACCTGGCCGGTCTCATAGATCCCGCCCGAGGCGATCACCCCGATGGTCGACTCCGCCAGCGGCTTGGTGAGCGGCGCCCAGGGAGGGGCATCCTCGCTGTGCACCCACCGATAGGGCGGGTAGCCGAGCGCACTGTAGGTCTCGAGCGTCTCGTTGATGTAGCAGACCGGTTCGGGGATGCGTGTACCCATGCCCAGAGGGTATTACCGAACGGGCTGCGCCACCCAGATTCCGGTCGGGCTGGTTGGCTCAGCCGGCCGGCTGTTGGGCCGACCGGGCGATTTTCTGACCGCACCCCGCGGATTGGTGCTGGTCGGGCCGGGATCGCGACGCGATGCCGGTCGGTACCATGGGTCTTGCCGGGCCACGTGATGGGTAGGTCGGCCTTTCTCCCGTAGGACCCGAGACCAGACGAGATATGCGACTCGAGCAGCTCAGCGCCCGGACCGAGAGCGGCAAAGCTATGGAGTGGTGCTTCGAGCGCGACCTCACGGTGATCGAGGTGGATGAATCGGCCCGAATGGCGGTGGCCGATGTCGTGGCGCTGGGTCTGGGTCTGGGTGCTGATGGGCTCCACATGACGGTGAGGTTGGATTCCGGGCGCCGGGTCCGAGCGTTCCGGGCCGGTGGCGGCCAGCATGTTCTTGTCGATGTGGAGACGGGCGAGGATCTGAGCGCCGACCGGTGTGCCTCCGACGGGCGGGTACGCCTGCTCCCGGGCGAGGGCACCACCGATGGCCAGGAGCTCATCGTGGGTTGGAGCGAGTCGGCGACCCCCGAGGTCACCGAGAGCGCACAAGCATTTGAGCGGGCCGTCCGGTGGCATGGTCGTCTTCGACTCGTGACGCTGGTGCTCGGACCGACGATGCCGTTGGTGGGCGTGGCGGCGATCGGCTCGATAGGCGCGGGGGGCACCTTGTCGCTGATTGGCGCATCGCTGGCCCTCACGGCCGCGATGTTCGCCCACGACCGGCGGGTGACCCGTGCCCACAAACGGGCTCAGGACGCCCGCGATCGGGCCCGATTCGGACTGGCCCAGATCGCCCGTCACGCCAGACTGGGGCGTCGACCCGGTGGCGAGGTCCTCCCTCTGCTGGTCAACCATCGCACCCAGCCCGACGAGGCTGGTGACGCCGGCCTGTTACTGGATGAGCTCAGGCGGCTAGGCGAAGAGCGACAGGTGGTGCTGCTCACCAGTGACCGAAGGATGCTCGACGCTGCGCAGCCTCACCCCAGGGTGGCCCCGCCCATCCGGGATGATGTCGAACCCGGCCCGGAGGCCTCGAACGGCAGTGCCGCGACCCCTGCCGGGCAGGTCGATGAAGTTGATGAGTGCGATGACTCCGATGAACTTGATGAAGCCGACGAAGCACAGGTACTGCTCTTGCCCAACTAGTTCACGCCCGGTTTAGCGATTCCTCGGGTTCGTCGGCGGTGACCCGGAGATCGACGACCCTGGCGAAGTCGAACATGGCCACGACCGGGGCATGATCGGACTCGGGGTATTGGTCGTCGGTGGCGAAGGCGATGCTCTCGTCGTGGAGGAGCTCGTTGTGGATCTCGGTGCTGCGGTAGGCGCCGATCAGGTTTCGAGTGACGAGAATATGGTCCAACATGGAGGGTCGGCCCTGGTGGAACAGGGTGTAGCGCGACGGCTCGGGGACGGTGGACTCCACGGCGAACAGGACTCTGCCGACCAGGTCGGGGTTCTGGGTGTTCTCCGTGCGCCCGAGAATGGCCTCGACCGGTACCTCGTCCACGTCCGCGTTGAGGTCGCCGGCCACGATGATCTGGGCGTCGGGGTCGGTGTCGAGAATCCGGTCGATCAGCAGCCGCGTCTCGAGGGCCTGGGTCATCCGTTTGAGCGACGACAGGAAGTAGCCCTCGGCCCAGCCGGCGGCGGAGAGCCATCGCCAGCGGTGGTCTCGGTCCTGCTCTCCGGCGATGGTGGTGGGTAGCCGGGACTTCAGGTGCAGGTTGATCACATGCAGTCGTCCCGCGGCACCGGCGTCGATCGTGGTGTGCAGGATCGGCCGTTCCACCCCGATCTCTTTGATCTCACCGGCGTCTTCGCCGGTGAGGCGCTCGATGTCGATCCGACCGACGAGGTCGTTCATCACCTGGTCGGCCTCGACGATGGGAAACCGGGTGAGCGTGACGAGATTCCGGAGCCGGCGGGGCTCACCGCTCTCGATGGTGGAGAAGTGCCGCTCGTAGTGCTTGTAGGCGGTGCCGGCCAGCACGGTGTCCAGGGCCCGCAGCGCCCGACCGTCGCCGACGTCTTGGGCGTGGACCTCTTGGAGGCACACGATGTCGGCGTTCATCCGCTCGAACTGAGGGCGTAGCACCTCAGTCCGGAGATCGATGGTCGGCTCCCCGTCCTCATCGGTGAGATTCTCGACATTGAACGACGCGATGCGGATCTGCACAGTTCCCTCCCCAGCCACCAAGCCCCCCGCAGTCTGCCAGCACAGAACAGCCTTCGCGCCGTCATGACGTCTGCCCATCTTGATGTGATTGGGAGAAGGAGTCGCCGGGCTCCCCGCCGGCGTCGGTTGAGCAAGGAAACGCTAGCGGGCCATCCAGCCACCGTCGCCGGTGAGCACGCTGCCGTGGACATAGTTGGCGGCGTCCGACGCCAGGTACACGGTGGCCCCGGCGATGTCGCGGGCCTCACCCCAGTCGCCGGCGGGGATCCGGTCGCGAACGGCGGCCGAGCGGGCCGGGTCGTCCTGCAGGGCCAGGGTGTTGTCGGTGGGCATGTAGCCGGGGGCGATGGCGTTCACGTTGACTCCGTCACCGGCCCACTCATTGGCCAAGGCCCGCGTCAGACCGACCACGGCGCTCTTGGCCGAGGTGTAGCCGGGCACGGTAACCCCGCCCTGGAACCCCAGCACCGAGGCGACGAAAACGATCTTGCCCCGCCCGAGGGCCAGCATGGGCTTGGCCAGCTGGCGGGTCAGGGTGAACGGAGCCGTGAGGTTGACCGACAGCACATGATCCCAGTCGGCGTCCTGGTGTTCGATGGCCCCGGCTCGCCGGATCGTGCCCGCGTTGTTGACCACGATGTCGGGTTGCTGAGCGCTGATCGAGAGCCAGTCGATGAAATCGTAGACGGCGTTGCGATCTGACAGATCGCATGCCCGACCGACGAAGCGCCGCCCCGTGGCTTCCGCCAGTTCCTGGGTCTTGGACCCTTCAGCGGTTTGGCTGGTGGAAACGGCGATGACGTCAGCCCCCGCTTGGCCCAGGGCTTGCGTGCGCTATCGCCTGCCCTAGCCAGCGGTTGGCTCCGGTCACAAGGGCTGTTCGCCGGTGAGGTCGGAGGCGTCGAGAATCGATATCGCTGGTGCGTTCTCCTGGTCGTGCAGCGCGAGCGCAGTGCGATTCCAGCTGATGCCGCTGGAGCGCGCACCCTCGTTCCGTTTCGGTTCCCGCCAGACTCGCCCAACCTCCACATGTTGATGGCGGTCGGCTCACCTCACCAGAAGGCCAAATTCATATGGTCCACGTCCTGAGTGGGGAAACTGGCGGGGTAGGGTCGGCTCGCTGGGTAGGTCGCTTCGAGGGGGGGTCATGACGTTCGAGGGTCAGGTTGCAGCCATTCACCGGGCACCGGTCGAGTCGGCGCCTATGCTGGGGATCGAATCGGCTGAGCTCGTCGCCGGCGAGGGGATCGTCGGTGACCGGTACGCCGCGGGTACTGGTCACTATTCGTCGCGGCCCCACATCGACCGTCAGATCACCCTGATCGAGTCCGAAGTGCTCGAGGCGCTGCGCCGGGACCACGACGTCGAGTTACGCCCGGAGGAGCATCGCCGGAACCTGACCACGATCGGGGTACCGGTGGGACATCTGGTCGGCTCCTACTTCGTGGTGGGTTCGTGCGTGCTCTATGGAGGTCGGCTGAACGTGCCCTGCGCCTACCTACAGGACCTCCTGGGCAAACCTGTGTTTCGACCTCTCGTGCACCGATCGGGGATCAACGCCCGAATTATCGTCGGCGGCACGATCTCGACGGGCGATCTCATCACTCCGGTCGACCGGGCCGAGCTCGATCCCACTCTGGTGGCCGCCAACGAGCAGACCCCGATCGAACCCGCACCCGAAGTGATCTGAGCGAGCCCGGGTGGGCGGCAGGCCGGCCGATCTCAGGGTGCCTTGAGCAACGAACTCGCTGACGAAGTCGAAGAGCGCCAGGAAGAGGAGCAGCACGTAGCCTGCTCGCTGGTTCTTGAACTGGAGCCGGGCCGAGACGGCGAAGAGTAACCCGACCGCGAACCCCCGCGAGCTACAACGACTCTTCCGGCGGGTCGTCTGCGCTGCCGAGCCATAGCCCGACATCGGCCGGTAGCCATCCAGGGGCGATGTCATGTCGGGGTGACGCTCAAGCACCCTGCACCGGTGGCCGAGAGCGAGCAGCTTGGTGGGCCCGAGCGGCGGTCAGTAACCCCGTTCCCAATCGATGACGTTCTGCATCGGTTCACCGGCCAGGAAAGCGGCCAGGTTGGAGCGGAACAGCTCGATCGGGCGTGCTGATCGGTCCTCGGCGCCGGCTGATATGTGGGGTGTGAGCAACACGTTCGGGTGGTGCCAAAGCGACTCGGGCGGCGGGTGATCGAACTCGCCGACGTACACGTCGAGCGCGGCACCGCCGAGCCGGTCGAGAGCATCGGCCAGCGCGGCCTCGTCGATGACCTCGCCTCGGGCGACGTTCACGATCACCGCCCCGTCGGGCATGGCAGCCAGCGCCTGAGCATCGATCAGGCCCTCGGTCTCGGGTGTCCAGTGGCAGCACACGGCGACGAACGTCGACTCGGCCAACAGCTTGTGGAGACGGTCGGGACCGGCCACCTCATCGAAGCCTTCCGGAAGGACGCCATCACCATCGCCGTTGGGGTCGCGGCGGGTGCCGACGACGCGCATACCCAACGCAGCGCACAGGCGACCGACATCACGACCGATACCGCCCGCCCCGACGACACAAGCCGTCTTGCCGGCGAGCAAACGTGGTCGGTACCCGAGCCGGTCGAAGCGGCCCGCGGTTCGGTCGGCTTCGGCCCGGTGCAATCCACGGGCGAAGTGCAAGAAGGCGGCGACGACGTACTCGGCGATGGCGAGCGTGTTCCCCAGCCCCCGAGACGTGGTGACGACGACTTCGCTGCCCCAGAGGTCGCAGTCCAACAGATTGCTCGCACCCGCCGGAGTCTGATGGAACCAGCGGAGCTTCGGTGCCCGGGCGACAAGATCGATCGGAGGCGGGAAGCCACTGACGACGATGTCGGCGTCGACCAGCAGAGCGTCACGCTCCGCTCTCGTGCCGCTGCCATTCGAACCTGGCCGCAGATAGGCATCGGCGGTGTGATCACCCCACGCCTCGCGCAGTTCGCCGTCGAACCATCCCGGTGCCGAGACCAGCTCGATCGACGGGTCGACCGCCCGAATCTTGTCCTGGTACTCGGCGGCCAGCGGGACCAACGAGACGATCTTCACAAAACACCTCCACTCATGTCGGGATGAGCTCGCGCCGACGTCGACCCGATGAGGATCGGTTCACCACCGGATCGGGTTTTGACCGCGATCGCATCGGACCCGTTCATCAGCCGATCGGATTCGAGACCGTCTCGCGCGTCGCCATGATGAGGTGCTCGGCACAGCCGTTGGTGCGGTGGACATTGGCGCGGGCGTAGTCGTCGCTGTGCATCATGTCGAGGAAGGCGCCCGGCGTCGGGTAGAACACGAGAGCCGCATAGTGCCAGTCGCCCTCCGACTCGGGTCCGAGGGTCACACCGTCGATCGAACCGGCCCAGGTGATCTGACCACCACGTTCCTTGATCAGCCGCACGGCCAACTTCGAGTACCGGACATAGGCATCCCAGCCGGTGCCATCACCGTCGAGGCTCTGCTCGTTGAACCGCATCAGGTTCAGCATCATGACCGGCTCGTCCCGGGCCAGCGCTTCGACCGCACTCACATGTAGTTGCTCGATCGCCATCGCGGCATCGTAGACGTTGGCGTTAGCGGGCCAGCCGCAAGGCACCAAGCTTGCGGAGATGATCGAGGCATCGATCCCGAGTCGGTTTGGCGGGGGATTCCGGATCGTCGGGCGAGGTGCAGACGAACTCGAGCCGATAGGAAAGACCGGCGTCTTCTGAGAGAACTTCTGCCATTGCATGAAGGCTCACCTCACCAGAGGGCCAAATACATGTGGTCTTCGGCGAGAAGCTGGCCGACCGCCAGGCCATCCAGTGGTGGATCGCCGCCGCCACCAACATCCGACGGCTTCGCATGTCCCGCATCTATGAACGTCTGCATCGAACGACCGGTGGTCCGCGGGCGTACCTTCGTCTCCGGCAGACCGTCCTCAAAGACATCTACCATTGGTCCCCGACGCCGAGGAGCGGTCGTGGCTATCGAAACCGATCACCTGTTCACCCTGAAGCTTCGCCGCGATGCCGACCGCTCGGTCAGACTGCGCAACGGCCCGAAAGGCGATCTGGCTATCGCTGCCGCAGCTGAAGGGGGCGGGTTCGAGGGGGAACGGTTGCGGGGCACGCTCATCGCCGGCACTTCCGGTGACTGGGCCACCATCAGGTCCGACGGTTCATTCCTCATCGACGCCCGCTTGACCCTGCTGACCGACGACAACGTTCCCATTCTCATGACCTACCGAGGCGTCGGGGCCTTCGACGGCGACGGCAATGCCTGGATGCAGACCGCGCCCTTGTTCGAGACCGGCGAGGGACCGTACGACTGGCTCAACCTGGTGCAGGGAATCGCCTTCGGACGCCACGACGGCGAAAGCCTCGTCTACGACGTGCACATCCTCACCCGTTGAGCCCACAGGGGCAATGGGTATGAGGCATGTAGGCATCGATCTCGCCGGACCGGGTGAGGGTGATGTCACAGCACTGACCCAGGAGATGAGCGAGCTGGCCGCGGCCGCGTTGTACCCGGGACTTCATGGCTGACACGGATACTCCTTGATCTTCAGCCGCTGCACGCTGAGTTCTGCCTTCGAGATCGACAAGGGTCAGCGCCTCCCGGTACTTGTCCGGGAGCCGAGCGATCAAAGGCCGGAGACAGCCGGCCAGTTCCTGGACAGCTCGACCGGGCTCGGAGCCGGTCGGTCCCGGGTCGATGATGTCGGTGTCGGGCTCGAACGGCTCGTGAGCGCGGTTCGTGCGGTAGTGGTCGATCACGGCGTTGCGGGCCGAGCGGAACAACCATGCCTGCGGGTTGGTGACCGTGTCCGGACCGGTCCGTTGGAAGCGTTCGAGGACGGTCTGCACCAGATCTTCGGCCACCTCTGGGCCCCGGACCCGCCGGCGAACGAACCGGACCAGTTCGGCACGGACCTCCGCCCAGGTTTCGTCCAAGGCGTTGTGGCCCACTGAGGATGTGCGCATCGGCCCTCCCGGCCAGTCCCTTCGGGCCCAAGTCGGACCCTTCCTTCTCTCAGACGATCAACCCCGGCCATGGACGCATTTTCGGCTGAACATCAGCCCGGCACCACCCCCGAAATTGCATCCATTCGAGAACCGATCGTCTGGGTGGGTGAACACCGATCAACCCACCATTCAAGGAGTACATCATGACGAGTCGCATCCAGCTGGCGCTGAACGTTTCCGATCTGGAGGCCGCTACCGAGTTCTACCGGCGCCTCTTTGACACCGAGCCTCACAAGGTGCGGCCCGGCTACGTCAACTTTGCCATCGCCGACCCACCGCTGAAGCTCGCACTGTTCGAGAACCCCGAGGGTGACGACCCGCTCAACCATCTCGGTGTCGAGGTGATCGACAGCAACCATGTCGAAGCCGCCCGCGACCGGTTCGCCACCCAAGGTCTCGACACCCGGGCGTCACTGGCCGAGACGTGTTGCCACGCCACGCAAGACAAGGTCTATGTCACGGCCCCCGACGTGCCGTTGGGGTTCTGGGAGTTCTACACGGTGGTCGACGACGAACCAGCCCACGAGCCCGCCGCCGAACGCGGTGCCTGCTGCGGGTAACCCACCAGGGACACGAGGCTCGATCGCTAGGACCTGGCGGCGGGCGGGTCCGGTCGGCCGTTTCGGGCCAACTCGGCGTTGCCCCAGCCGGGGATGCCGGTGAGCTCGGGGCCGAACCACGCCGGGGGCACGAAGCGCTCTGCCTCGGTCCTGTCGTCGAACTCCACCTCGACCACCCGTAGCCCGGCGAGCGCACCCGAGTACTCGTCGAGCTCGGCGACCAGGTCCCCGATGGCGATGCGGTAGCGCCGCTTCTCGATGCGTTGCCCCTCGGTCAGGTTCCACAGCCGCAAAAAATCATCGCCGTCTATCTCCAGCTCTTCCTCGACCCGCTCCAGCCCGCGGCCCCCCTTCACGGTGAGCGTCGAGACCGAAGGGGTGCGACGGATGCGGACCTCGACCTCGTCGGTGACGGCGAGGTATCCCTGATCGAAGGGCTCGCCCATGCCGCGTTCGGGCGGGACCATGCCGTCGTTCACGAGAAATTTTCGTTCGATCTCGGTACCCATACCCTTCACCCCAGCACAGATTGCTGCCCGCGTGCGGTTGGGCCGCCACCGTCTGGAAAATGGGGGGTCTTGGGTCCCGCTAGGCTTTGGTCCCACCTCGTAGACGATCGACGGTTGACCATGGCGCATCGACAGCCCGAGCCAGTACGACTCGAGAGTGCCGATCTCGCCGAAAGACTGGCCGAGCTGTTGGTCGCGGACGGGTTCGTTCCGTCGCCGCCTTCAGTTATCGATCGGGTGTGGCTCGACACCTTCGACTGGAGGTTGTGGCGGGCGGGCCTGGTCCTCGAACAGGATCACGATGAGCTGTCCTCCTGGCTGCGGGTTCGTCATCTCGGGGCGTGGGGCCCCGGTGAGTCGGTAGCCGAACTCGAGCTCGATGAGCCACCCCTGTTCGCCGATGACCTGCCGTCGGGACCGTTGGGCAAGATGGTCGAGGACCTGGCCGGCGTGCGCACCTTCCGGGAGGTCGGCGAGGCCGAGATCATCGAAACCTCATATGTGCGGCGCAACGCCGATGAGAAGATCGTGGTGCGCGTGCTCCTCGAACAGGGGGTCGGTCCCGAGCCGGTGGCGATCCTCCTACCGGTCCGCGGGTATGAGAAAGCCGCCCGGCGGGCCATGAACCTTCTCGTCGCGGTGGCCGGACCCGAAGGCCCGGCCCCCGACCCACTCGTGCGCATCGCCCACGCCGCCGGGCGAGAACCGGGGGATCGGGGAGCCGCGTTTCGCCCTGAGCTCGGGTCCGTCGACACGGCGCGGGAGGCGCTCGCTTCGCTCCTCGAGCTCCTGGTCCATGAGCTCGTCGTCAACCGGGACGGCACCGTCGAAGGCGTCGACATCGAGTTCCTCCATGATTTTCGCATCGCGGTGCGGCGCTTGCGCACCATCCTCGAATCGAGTCGTCGCCTCCTCGACCGCGACGGGTGGCGCGAGGTGACGCGCGAGCTGCGCTGGCTCGGCCGCATGACCTCACCGGTGCGCGACCTCGACGTGCAGATCCTCGAATTTGACCGGTTGAGAACTCGTATTCCCAAGGCGCGTCACACCCATCTCGATGCCCTGTTCGATCTGCTCGTCGAGCGCCGGGAGGAGGTGCACGCCGAGCTGGGTGAGGCCCTCAGGAGCGACCGGTTCGCACAGCTCCTCGTGACGGTGGGCCAGCTCGACGCGCGCGACGAGGTATGGAAACGGAGGGCCACCGGCTCACCGTCACGTCACGCCCAGCGCGAGATCCGTCGGGCGTACCACCGCCTCGTCGACCGGGGCCGGGCCATCACCGAAGACTCACCCGACAGCGCGCTGCACGACCTACGCAAGGACGCCAAGCGGCTGCGCTATCTGCTCGAGGCGTACGCGTCGTTGTTCCCCCCGAAGCTGGTGAAGATGTGCATCGGAGAGATGAAGGGTCTGCAAAAACACCTGGGTCGCTATCAGGACGCCTGCTACCAGATCATCGATCTCGGGAGTCGGGGACGGGAGCTGGTGGCGGCCGGCCGGGTCGGAACCGACGAGTTGTTGACCATCGGCGGGCTGGTCGAGGACCTCGACCGGCGCCGACATCAGCTGCGCACGCAGTTCCCCCGCCGGTTCGCGGCCTTCGACACCGACGCCAATCACAAGGCGTACGAGCGCCTGGTGGCCAAGCCATGAGAGTCGTGTCGACCTACAGCATCAAGGGCGGCGTCGGGAAGACCGCCGCCGCCGTCAATCTGGCCTACATGGCCGCCCACCGGCGGGGCCGGACTCTGCTCTGGGATCTCGACCCCCAAGGTGCCGCCAGCTTCTACTACCGGATCAAGTCGAAGGTGAAGGGTGGTGGCGAGGGGCTGTTGTCGGGCCGGCGCCCCCTCGAAAGCGCCATCAAGGGCACCGATTTCCCGTTTCTGGATCTGGTCCCGTCCGACTTCTCCTACCGGCATCTCGACCTGTTACTCGACCGGCGCAAGAAGCGAACCCGGTCCTTGCGCCGTCTATTGAAACCGCTGCGCGGCCAGTACGACACCGTGATCATCGATTCGCCGCCGGGTCTGACCCTGGTCGCGGAAAACCTGTTTGACACCATCGACACTCTGGTCGTGCCGCTCATCCCCACCACATTGTCGGTCCGGACCCTCGACCAGCTCGAAAACTTCCTCGACCCCGGCCCGTCGCTTCTCATGTTCTTCTCGATGGTCGATGGCCGCAAGAAGCTCCACCACGATGTGATGGACGACATCCGCGGCTCGCGCCGCGGCGTGCTCGACACGGTCATCCCCGCGGCGACCGAGGTGGAGCTGATGGGCGTCAACCGTGCCCCCGTCGGCGAGTTCGCCCCTGGCTCCGGCGCGGCGCAGGCCTACGCCTCGCTCTGGTCAGAAATCGCCTCTCGTTGACCAGGCGGGTTGATCAACCCGGTCGACCGGTTCGAACGCTCATGTTCGAACCGGTCGTACTCAGCTGCGGGCCGGTGGAGGCTGGAGGGGTGGCAACCCGGTCTGGATGGTGAGCCCACCGTCGACGACCAACGCGTGCCCGGTGACGAATGAGGACTCGTCGCTGGCGAGGAACAGGGCCGCGTTGGCGATCTCGTCCGGTTGACCGAACCGGTCCAGCACACTGGTGGCCGCCGCGGCGTGCCGTTGGTCTTCGTCGGTGTAGATCCACTCAATCGGCGGGGTCTCGATGACGCCGGGACAGATGCAGTTCACCCGGATGCCTCGGTCGGCGAAATCGATGGCCATCGCCTGGGTGACGTTCACCACCCCCGCCTTCGCGGCGTTGTAAGCGAAGTTGGAGACGTCGCCGCGGATACCGGATACCGAGGCGGTGCTGATGATCGAGCCACCCCCGCGCTCGGCCATGACCGGTACGGCGTGGCGCACCCCGAGGAACACCGAGGTCAGGTTCACGTCGAGCACCCGCTGCCAATCCTCGACGGACAGTTCGGTGGCCGTGCCGGGCTTGGCGGTCCCCGCGTTGTTGTAGAGCACGTCCAGCCCGCCGTACTCGGTTACCGCCGTCTGCACGGCGGCGGCCACCTCCTCGTCGCGGCTGACGTCGGCCCGATAGCCGACCGCTTCATGGCCGGCGGCGCGCAAGGCGTCGACGGTCTGTTCCAGCCGGGGGGCCCGAATGTCGACGGCCACGATGGTCGCGCCCTCACGGGCGAACAACTCCACCGTCGCTCGACCGATACCGGACCCCGCCCCGGTCACCAGCGCGATCTTGCCGGCGAGGCGGCCCGAGCCAGTCGCTTCGCTCATCGGTCCGCCTTCGCCGCTCGGGCGTCGATCTTCGCGAACGCGGTCTGTGCGGCGCGGATGCCCTCCACCGCGCGGGGGAACCCCCCGTACACGGTCATCTGGACCATCACCTCGGTGATCTCTTCGCGGGTCAGCCCATGGTTGAGCCCGCCCGGGATATGGATGGCCAGCTCCGCCTCCTTGCTGAGCGCGGTGAGGATGGCGATGACGACAAGGCTCCGATCCCGCCGGGCGAGCTGGGGCCGGGACCACAGCTCCCCGAACGCCCATTGGTTGGCGAGCAAGCCGACATCGCCGATGTAGCCGACCATATTCTCGAGGTCCTGATCGGGATCGGGATTCGCTCGCCCTCCGGTGAGGGTCTGGCGTACATCGTTGGCGTCGATGCGGCGCGCCTTGTCGTCCTTGCGGTCGGCGGGGGGCCGTTCGAGATGCTCTGTCTTGTCACGGGTCCGAAAGACCCGCGTCGCGATCCGGGTGGCGTGCATCGCGGCGGGGAATCCGGCGTATCCCGCCACCTGCAGGATGACTTCTTCGATCTCTTCGCGGCTGAGTCCATGGCTGAGCCCGCCGTGCACATGAGCGTGCAGTTCATCGTCGGCCCGAAACGCGCTGAGGATCGCGATCACGATCATGCTGCGATCACGCCGCGAAAGCTGGGGGCGGGACCACAGATCGCCGAGCACGTAGTCGACGGCGTACGAGCCGAGCGCACCGAGACCGTCGGTCATGGCTTGGGCCGTGGTCTCCGGGTCGCCGCGACCACCCGACAGGGTGCTCAACACGTCGAGCCCGCGCCGATGGCGCTCCTCGTAACTGATCTCCTCGATGGTCATCGTTCCCCCTGCACCTCGTGAACTGGCGACGGCCCCGACTGTAGGTGTGGGTCGGCCTGGTGCGCCCGTCGGCGCGCACGCACTACCTTCGCGGCCATGATCGATATTGGCCGTGTGGGGCTTTGGCAGGGTGTGTTGGATCAACAACCCTCGTCGCGGGTGCGTGAGCTGGTGAGCGAGATCGAGGAGATGGGCTGGCCGACGCTGTGGATCCCCGAGGCTCGCGGTCGGGATGCGTTTGTGTCGGCCGGCGTGATGTTGGGGGCCACCACCAATCTGAAGGTGGCCACCGGGATCGCCCAGATCCACGCCCGGGACCCAGTGGCGATGGCCGCGGCGCAAAAGACCATGTATGAGGCCTATGACGGGCGCTTCCTGCTCGGCTTGGGCGTCAGCCACGCGCCGATGATCGAAGGCATCCGCAAGCAGTCCTACGTGAAGCCGTACTCGTTCATGAAGGCCTACCTCAAGGCCATGGCCGAAGCGCCGTTCGGTGCGGTCGGACCGGAGGAGGCGCCGCCGACCGTGCTCGCCGCGCTCGGCCCGAAGATGTTGGAGCTTTCGCGTGACGCCGCGGACGGCGCCCACCCGTACTTTGTGCCGCCCGAACACACCGCCGTGGCCCGCGAAGCGGTCGGACCCGGAAAGCTGGTCGCCACCGAGCAGATGGTGCTGCTCGACACCGATCCCTCGTCGGCGCGTGAGAAGGCACGTGCGGTCATGGCGCTGTACCTAGCGTTGCCGAACTACACCAACAACCTGTTGCGGCTGGGTTTCACCGAGGAGGACGTGGCCGGTCCGAGCGACAAGCTCGTCGACGCCATCGTGGCGTGGGGTGACGAGTCAGCCATCGTCGAGAGGGTCAAAGCCCATCACGACGCCGGCGCGGATCATGTGTGCGTACAGGCCGTCGTCGTCGACCGCTCCGAGCTGCCCGTCGACCAATGGCGCCGCCTGGCCACCGCCCTGACCTGAGACAGGGCGCTTCGTTCAGCCGTCGTCGGCGCTCACCGCGAACAGGGAGTCACGCTGCTCCCAGATGACCCGTAGCAGGCCGGGATCGCCGCTTTCGACCCGGATCACGGTGAAGCGGCCGGTGGTGGTGATATCGCGAACGTCAAAGAAGGTCGACCACTCGACCGGCTCGTACCAGCTCCGACCGGTTTCGAAGATGGCCCGCAGCCGTTCAGCGTTGGTCTCCGCGTCCCCTTCATCGCGATGGGCCAACCCGAGTGCCGCCCGGATCTCTCCGTCGGGCCCGAGTGTCTTGGTGATGGCCATCGCGGCCGGGGGGACCAGCACGGGGTTGTCGGCCGCCTCTCGGGGCCCCTCGTTCCCGGTGTCCGGCTCGAAGAGGTCCGCCGCGGCGGCCTCGGCGGGGGTGGGTAGCGCGGCGGCGCTGACGAACACCTCATAGGTGCCCGACTCGGTCACGGCGTCGACCAGCCCGGCGATGTCGGCGTTGTCGTCCAGGGACGGAACCACACCGGCGGCGGCGTCGATCACCGCCTCCGCGGTCGCTTGTTCCAGCGACCACGCCACCGCTCCGTCGAGAGGAACCAGACGGCCACCTTCACCGTTCGGACGGGCGCTGGTCACCCTGGTCGGGTCGCGGAAACCGTCATCCCCCCAGGCCAGGATCAGACCATCGCCATAGGTCCGCTCGTCGAGGTCGGGGGACCAGGCGGGATCGGTGCGGGCCGCGTCCAGGATGCGCTCGTCGGTGAACCGCCCCTGGACGATCGATGCCGTGCCGGGGGCGCTGTCGGAGTAGATCTCTTGGTCCACATCGACGAAGGAGTACCCGAACTCGGTCGCCCAGGTGGCGATGTCATCGGTTCCGGTCGCCACGCCCACCCGGCCGCTCGGGCTGACCGACACGCCCGTGTCGGCCTGGCCGAACAGCTGGGGAAACTCGCTGAAGCGTTCTGGCAGCCCGGCGTCGGTCGGCGGGGCGACCAGGCCGAGCACGGCGCGGGCGGAGGCCACATCGGTGATCGTCAGCGACCGTCGGATCTCGGGGGTGTCGGGCATCATCGCCAACAACTCGTGGTACGCACCATCGGCGGGGGCCGCGTCGATGGCGGAGTCGAGCCCCGCCCCGGCGGTCGGAGGGGTGGAGCTCCCCGTGCAGGCGACCAGCACCATGATCACGCCCACCATCAGGGCCACGGCCTTCAGGGTACGTCTCACCGGCTCAGGCTAGATGCCCTCGTTGCGGCGCGTGCGCGAAACCACATAGTCGAGCGACGCACCGGCCATGTCGCCGGGCTCGGGCGGACAGCATGACCAACCCGCTCTGTGCGCGCCGGCAACGGTCCGAGAACCTGCCGCAGGCAGGCTCGAAACGGCGATGACGCGCGAGTCATAGGGCTATCGTAGGGCTACGGTGCGAACCCAGACGATGGTGCAGCTCCCGGAGGAATTGGTGCTCGAGCTCGACGCTGAGGGAAGCCGTGCCGGACACTACGGGGTGTAGGGGTCCCAGGTGGCGAAGACCTTGTTGGAGTTGAAGGTCCAGGTCTCGACGAACGTGCTCCAGTTCGGGGGCCGACGGTCCAGCTCGCGGGCCGCGCCCATCAAGGCGAACCAGTTGAGCAGTTCATGTTGGCCGGCGTGTTCCACCTGTTCGAGCGCCGTGTTCTCCCAGGTGATGTAGTCAGCGCTCGTCAGTGCCTCATACATCTTTCGGTCCGGCGCCGTGTCCGGCCGAAGTCGCCAGTTGTGGTCGACCAGGAAGGCATGTGACCACGACGATGAGGCGAGCAGTGCCACCCGCCAGGGGCTGGCGAGCAGGGCGCGGGCGACCGCAGCCCCGACGTCCATCAACCGTTTGGGACTCGGCGAGGGCGGATCGGGTTCGGTCTTGGTGCCAAAGGGTCGAAACATACCTTGGGCCGAGATGACCTTTCGCCCGTAACAGTTGATCGGCATGGCGACCACGGGCCACGGAAAGCCGACCCGGTCGTAGTCGAGAAAGAGGATGGCGTTCAGGAAGGCATGGGAGAGATCGGGATGATGGCGGGGTTCATAGGCGTACGAGACGTCGACACCGTCCTTGAGTAACGCCTCGGCCAGCCATCGGGCGATATCGGATCTGCCCTGCACCGGGTAGCCAAAATCTTCGGGTTCGGCCCACACGTTGGGAATCGAGCGGCCGGCCCACGGGTGGGCCTCCAAGTCGGGGTACGCGAGCAGCGCATACGGGGGGATGAGGTCCTCTTTGAAATTCTCGTATTGATCGTCACCCCAGATCACTATGACGTCGGGTTCGAAGTCCTCGAGTGCCCGCCGGACCCTGGTGAACCCCGCGCGCAACTCGGCTCGATGCTCGGTGGCGCGGGCCGCCCCCTCGTCCTCACCCCATTCGGCCCTCTGCTCGGGTGGCCAGCTCGCAGGGTCGGCCAGCTCGGCGGGAACCGCAGGGTCGGTGAGCAGATGGCGATGGATGCCCGCCATGTTCTGGTCGGTGCCCGCCAGAGGCGGGTAGTGGGTGACCCCGGACAGCAAGATTTCGGCCATGGCGTCATCTTTGTCGGTCGGGGCGGTGCGGGGCCTCATGGAGGCGGCCGACTTCCGGGAGAGATCCCCCCTGACCTGGGTAGATCTACCTGGGGGGTCCTGCCACGATCTCGTCTCGATCCGGGTGGCACGAGGCCTGTCTGGCGATAGACAGGTAACCGGCGGTTAGCGGGTGAGAAAAAAATTGTCCCGGCGGCAATTTCGGTTTTGTGTCGATTTCGATGCAGTCGGAATGTCCCCTTTATTGACGGATTCAGCTTGACGATGACGTGCATATGATTGACCGGCCTCTACTCCGCAATGACCCTGAAGAGGTCGGTGCCTGGCAGATTCGGTCACGGCTTGGTTTGGGCGCGACGGGTGTCGTGTTCGGCGGCGTCGGCCCGCTCGGCCGTTCGGTGGCGATCAAGGTGTTGCGCCCCGACGCCGCCACCGACCCGAACTATCGGGCCCGGTTCCGGGCCGAGGTGAGGGCACTGGCCGCCGTCGAAAGCCCCCATGTGGCCAACCTGATCGACGCCGACGTCGACGCTGACCAGCCGTACCACGTGACCAGGCTCGTCGAAGGCCCCAACCTGCGGGATCATGTGGACCAATTCGGACCTTTGCGCGGTGAGGACCTGGTGGCGTTCGCGCACGACCTCGCGGAGGGCGTGGCCGCCGTACACCGCGCCGGTTTCGTCCATCGTGACCTCAAGCCCGAAAACGTGGTGATGGGTCCCGACGGTCCGGTACTCGTCGATTTCGGGCTTGCGTCACCCCACGACATGACCGAGATGACCCAGATCGCGGCAGAGTCCGGTACTCCGGGGTGGATCGCGCCCGAGCTGATCTCAGGGGCCGATGCCGGCCTGGCCTCCGACGTGTTCGTGTGGGCGGCACTCGTCGCCTACGCCGGCTCCGGTCTGGCCCCGTTCGGGAATGGCGCCCCGGTCACGATGATGTATCGCATTGTTCACGAGGAACCGAGCCTCGACGAGCTGGACCCCGTCGCCGAGACCGCGGTCCGATCCGGTCTGATCAAGGACCCGACCAGGCGCCCCTCTCTCGGCCAGCTGTGCCACCTGATGGGTACCCCGGTTCTCGAACGAGTGGCCTAAGTGCTTCAGTTCGAAAGTAAACTTTCGAACTGAGGTTCTGCGCGATGCCGCCTACGGCGGCAGCTGACTTGTTCAGCGACGACCGGCAAAGCCGGATCGTCACTGGTCGGGGGGCTCCGAAGAATCTCCGCCCCCCGAACCCCCCGCCGACTGTGCAACACCAGACCGCGGAGACATTCACCCACATACTTCTGAATCCGACCGCTAAGGGCCCGATCCTTACAGCCGGACGTACTCGTAGTCGACTGGTTGGGCGTTGATCCCGCTGGCCGGCGGGGCGATCCAGCCCGCCATCTGACCAGGCTCTCGGACCGGGGTCATGAGTTCGATCACGAAGCGACGGTCCTCGTCGGAGGGCAGCCAGTCGGCGACATCGTCCTGCCAGGCCTGTTCCGACACCACCTGGCCGTCAGGGGTGATGTGATGGGCGGCGAACAGGCCGACCCGGCGATTGAAACCATGGTGGGGCAGGGTGAGCTTCATGTCGACGCCGGCATCGTCGAGAATCCGGTTCCAGCGGTTCAACCCCTTTTGGCAGTCCTCGATGTAGTCGGTCCGCAGGGACTCGTTGACGGCGCTGATAGCGGTCACGTCGTCGGTCACCAACTCCCCGTCGCGCACCGAGCTGAGCGCCCAGCGCCCGTCGAGCAGGACATGGTCGTCGTCGAAACGATCCTCGTTGAAGCGGCCCTTGAGGCCGGTGGTGTAATAGTTCGACGCGTTGGTGGAGGTTTCGGAACCGAACAGGTCCAATGACACCGCATAGTGGAAGTTGATGTAACGCTGGATGGTGGCCAGGTCGATGCCGCCGTGGGGGCGGATGTCGTCCGTGTCGTGCTCGGCCATCAGCTGGACGGCCCGCTCGATCACCCGGCCCACGCCGGACGCGCCCACGAACATGTGATGCGCTTCCTCTTTCAGCATGAAGTCGCACGAACGGGCCAGGGGATCGAATGCCGACTCGCGCAGCGCGCCGAGCTGGTACTTCCCATCCCGGTCGGTGAAGTAGGTGAACATGAAGAACGACAACCAGTCCGGCGTCTTTTCGTTGAAGGCGCCGAGGATCCGGGGGGAGTCCGGGTCCCCCGAGTGGCGTTGCAGTAGGGCGTCCGCCTCATCTCGCCCGTCGCGCCCGAAATAGGCTTGGAGGAGATAGACCATGGCCCACAGATGGCGGCCCTCCTCCACGTTGACCTGGAAGAGGTTGCGCAGGTCATAGAGGCTCGGCGCGGTCTGGCCGAGCAGGCGCTGCTGTTCCACCGATGCCGGCTCGGTGTCGCCCTGCACCACGATCAGGCGGCGGAGGGTGTTGCGGAACTCGCCCGGCACCTCCTGCCAGACCGGTTGGCCCTTCATCTCGCCGAAACCGATCCGACGGTCCGGATCGCGCTCGGACAGGAAGATGCCCCACCGGTAGTCCGGTAGCTCCACCTCTCCGAAATGCGCCCACCCTTCCCGGTCCACATTCACGGCGGTCCGCAGATAGACCTCCTTGTCCTGGAACCCTTCGGGGCCGAGCTCCATCCACCAGTCGAGGAAGCGGGGCTGCCAGGACTCCAGGGCACGTTGAAGCCGCCGGTCGCCGGCCAGGTCGACGTTGTTGGGAATCCGTTGGGAGTAGTCGATCGTCATCTGCTCTGCCTTTCACACACGGGAGTAGTCATAGGAGGGACGAGAACCGGACCCATACCGACGGAGCGCACCGTCGGGTCCGGCCGCGTTGGGGCGTTGGAAGATCCAGTTCTGCCAGGCGGTCAGCCGGGCGAAGATCTTGGTCTCGACGGTTTCCGGTCCGACGAACCGGTGGTTGGCCTCCATGCCCGTGAGCGCGTCGGGCGAGAAGCTGGCGCGTTCCTCGATGGCAAGGCGAACCTCGTCGGCCCAGTCGAGGTCGTCGGGGGCGAAGGTCACCAAGCCGTGCACCAGCGCCGAGGCGGTGTCGAGTCGATGGCCGACGAGCTCACCGACCGCGTCCAGGGCTTTGGCGTCACCCCAGAACCGGCTGGCCAGGCGGGACAACCCATTGCTCATGGGGAGCGGACCGAGATTGGAGGCCGTGATCGCCAGCTCGGCCGCCGGTGCCGGCTCGTCGTCGTCCTCGAAGATGCCGTCGAGCATGTAGGACCGGTCGGCGGCCAGGGCGAGCTCCAAAGCCAGCCCGCCAAAGCAGCTGCCCGGCTCGATCACCGCGATGAGGCTGCGCGCGGTGAGATCGAGCCGCTTGAACACCCGCCCCCACAACAGGCTGGTCTCTCGCATCAGCCAATGGTCGCCGTGTTCGGCGAGGAACTCGTCGTGGGCGACCAGGAGATCCAGATCGCCTTCGGTGCGAAGCACGATCGTGCCCAGTTCCGTTTCGTCGAAGCGAAGGTGGAGCAACAGGTCATCGAGCTGGCGGGCACACGCCACCAGCCAAGAGGCGGCGTCGACATCGTCGGGGGTGTCGGGTGGTGGACCATCGGGCCCGGTCACGATGAGCTCGACGAATCGTTGGTCGCGGTGGAGCTGAGCCCGGACCCACCGATAGGTGAGCGTCGTATCGTCCGCCTCCGGCTCGACCGGAGGCAACAGGACGCCCACCGCATTGGTCGGGCGGTCGGAGTCGGCGGCCATGGCGAGGGCGCGGTCCCGCACCGACTGTTCCCAGGTGCTCCGGGGGGCGAGCTCGTCGACCAGCCCCCATCTCACCGCCTCCTCTCCTCGTGACCCCTCGGCCCGCGTGGCGAACACATCGGCCAGGTCGCGGCGCACACCCCGCTTGTCGGTCACGCGGGTCAACCCGCCGGTGCCGGGCAGCACGCCGAGCATCGGCACCTCGGGCAAGGACACGGCGGAGTTCCGGTCATCGACCAGCAGGATGTGGTCACACGCCAGTGCCAGCTCGTAGCCGCCGCCCGACGCCGCGCCGTTGAGCGCGGCCAGGTACCGCTGACCCGAGTGCGCGGACGCGTTCTCGATGGCGTTTCGGGTTTCGTTGGTGAACTTGCAGAAGTTGACCTTGTGGCCGTGGGTGGAACCGGCCAGCATCCTGATGTTGGCGCCCGCACAGAACACCCCGTCAAGGCCCCCGGTCATGACCACGGTTCGGATCTCCGGATGCTCGAAGCGCAGGCGCTCGGTGACGTCGCGCAGCTCGATGTCGACACCGAGATCGTAGGAGTTGAGCTTGAGCTCGTAGCCCTCGGCGAAACAGTCCTGGGGGTCGACGGCCAGTGTCAGCCACGCGATCGGGGCGTCGAGCTCCAGATGCCAGTGTCGGTAGGTGTCGGGGTGTCGGTTGAAGTCGGTCATCCGGTGACCTCGACGACGACCGCGGCCGCCGTGTCTCCCGCGGCACAACCGGTGAACAAGCCACGACCGCCGCCTCGTTCGACGAGCTCCTCGATCAGCTCGATGATCGACCGCATCCCCGTGGGGCCTTGGGGGTGACCCCAGATAAGCGAGGACCCATGGCGGTTCATACGGTCGAGAGGGATGCCGAGCGCGTCGGACAGGACCACGTCGTTGACCGCGAACGGGTTGTGGGTGGTGATGGCATCGAGGTCCTCGACCGAGAGCCCTGCGCGGTCGAGCACCCGGGACACTGCGGGAATGTTGGCCATCGGCATGTGGCCCTTTTCGGCGCGGGCCTCGGCGAAGGCCACCAGCCGGACTTGTACCGCCGGGTCGCGGCTGAGCTCCTGGGCCCGCGCCGCAGTGGTGATCACCATTCCGGCGTTCCCGTCCGCGGGATGGGTCTGGCCGCCGGGGGTGACCGTGCCATCGGGGCGGACCGGGTTCATCTCGGCCAGCGATTCGCTGGTGCGGGGGCGCAAGCCCTGGTCTTCGGTGACGCCGGCGGCGCCCGTGAGGTATCGGGCCCGAATCTGGGCGCCGGCGCCGTATTGTTCCCAGCGCAGGAGCGCCACCTCGTGTTGTCGGTCGGTGCCGATGCCCAGGCGTGTTGCCACGTTCTCCGCGGTCTGGATCATCGGGTTCTGGGCGTACGGGTCGTGCATGAAGTTGTCCCACACCCATCGCTCGGGTCGATCCTCAGCCGGGTAGTCGATGGTGGGCCCGTTGGACGTGCGGTCCGCCGCGATGCACAGCACCGCATCGTCGTCGCCGACCCGAACGCTCTGTCCCGCGCTCGACAGCATCCGTGCCGACGTGGCGCACGCCTGGGCGAATGTCGGTCCGGTGATGGTGTCGTCGCCCAGCATTCCCGCCATCCACGGGGCTCCGTAGAACGAGCCGCGGGACGGGATGGTCGTACCGAGATAGAGCGAGCTGAACCCGTCGACGGGAATGCCCCGATCGGCCAGGGCGGTCTGCGCGGTCTGCGCCGCCAGCTCGAGGGGGTGTTGGTCGGCCAGCGAACCCTCCCAGCGGACGAAGGGCGAACACCAGTAGGCCCCGTACGGGATGTAGGCCTCGCCCGCGACCGCAGGGCTCGAAGACGATCGGCCAGCAGAGCCTGGGCCAGAAGAACCCGGGCCAGCAGAACCTGGGCCAGAAGAGCCTGGGCCAGAAGAAGGTGAGCTCACGGGCAAGGGAATCCTCCAGAGGTGGTGGCGGCAATATGGGTTACGAAGGCGCGGTGGGCGACCGGTTCCAGGGTCTGCCACCGGTCGCGGAACGTGGCGACCGCGTCGGCGCGGCGCGAGTGGTGGGGCAGGAGCTCGTCGGGAAGCTCGGGGTCGGCGGACGGGAACTGGCGAAAGGCGTGCATGAGCCGGGTGCGCACGACGAGGGCATCGATGTCGCATCGAGGTTCGTCGAGGCCGGCCGGACCGTAGGTGGCGATGAAGGCGGCGTAGCGCTGGTCGAGGTCCTCGAGGTCCCAGACCCGATGAACGAGTTGTTCGACCGATCCGGCCGGTGCGGGTTCCCCGATGAACAGGTCGGCCCCTTCGTCGATGTCGAGCTCGGCCAGGAGCTGGGCGATGTCTTCCACATGGTTGCGGGGGGCGATCCAGGTCCCGTCTCGCAGCGGTCCGAAACCGAGGAACTCCATACGGATCCGGAGCTGGTCGCGGCGGCTGCGCAGGCGCTCGGGCAACGAGTACGAGACGATCGTCCAGGTCCCGTCCCAGGAGCTGTCGGTGCCGAAGGCCAGGATGCGCTGTTCCCCCTCGGCCAAACGATGTCGGGCCCGGGGGGCGAGCCGGTAGTGCATCTCCCGGCCCCGTCGTTCACGTTGGAGCAGGTCTCGCTTGACCAGTCGGGCCAGCGCGGCCCGGGCCGATGCGGTGGAGAAACCGAACCGCCCCATCAACCCGACCATGCCCCCCGACCATGCGGTGAGCTCAGGGTGGTGCAGTAGCTCGTTGCCGAGGATGGTGATCGCCAGATCCTGGGGTTGGAGTGCTGCGGAGACCACGACCAATAGTCTGCACTATGACCGCCATATGCTGCAACTAGTGTCGAATGTCGATGGTCGGGAAGTCGGTGTCGGGTGAGTTCTACACTTCGGCCATGTCGTCCCAGAATGCCGTGCAGCGGTTTGTGATCGACCCGGCCCAGGCCGACCCCGAAGCCATCGCGGTCATCGACGCGGTGACCGGCCGATCCTGGAGCAGGGCCGACATGGCTCAGGGGGTCGAGCAGGCGGCCGCGGTGCTCGCCGGCCGCGGTGTGCAACGAGAGCAGAGGGTGATGCTGGTGGTGGCCGACACCCCGACCTTCCTGTGGTTCTTCTGGGGTGCGATGCACCTCGGTGCCATCCCGGTCCCCGTTTCGACCATGCTGACCGAGAAGGACTACCGGTTCCTGCTCACCGATTCGCGCAGTGTCGGCCTGGTCCTCTCCCCGGCATTCGAGGGCACGGCGGGGGTGGCCGTGACCGACCAGCCCTATCTTGGCTTCACCATGGTCGAGGGCGACGCGCTCGACCAGGAGTTGGCGGCGGCCGGCCCTGCGCCCGCCCCGTTCGCCGCCACCGATGACGACGCCGCCTTTTGGCTCTACACCTCGGGCACTACCGGATTCCCCAAAGGGGCGATCCACCGTCACGTAGACCTCGGCTTTTGCACCGATGTCTACGCCCGGGCCGTGCTCGGGATGAACGACACCGACCGCGTGTACTCGGTGGCCAAGCTGTTCTTCGCCTACGGGCTGGGCAACGCTGGGTACTTTCCCGCCGACACCGGTGCGGTCGTCATCCTCAACCCCGGTCGCCCTGTCCCCGACGAGGTGGCCGACCATGTGCGCACCTATCGGCCGACCCTGTTTTTCGGGGTGCCGACGTTCTATGCCGCACTGCTCGCGTCGGACATCGCCGACGACACGTTCGCCGGGGTGCGCCTCGGAGTCTCGGCCGGTGAGCCGCTACCGGCCGACATTCACCGCCGTTTCGCCGAGCGGTTCGGCGTCGAGATCCTCGACGGAATCGGTACCACCGAGCTCGCCCATATCTTCATCTCGAATCGTCCGGGCCAGTCGATGCCCGGTTCCAGCGGCACACCGGTCGACGGATACCGCATCGAGCTCCGTGACGAGAACGGCAACCCCGCCCCTGACGGCGAGCCGGGCCGGCTCTTCGTCGCCGGGGAGTCGGTGATGGCCGGGTACTGGAACCGTACGGAGCAGAATCGTTCGGTGTTGTCCGGGGAGTACATGGCGACGGGCGATACCTATGAGCGCAACCCCGATGGGTCCTACAGCTGTCTGGGCCGCAACGACGACATGTTGAAGGTGGGCGGCATCTGGGTATCGCCCACCGAGGTGGAGGCCGCCATCGTCGAGATGGACGAGGTGCTTGCCGTGGCGGTGGTGGGCGCACCCGACGCCGACGGCCTGATCAAACCGAAGGCGTTCGTCGTGGCGGCCGCTGGGGTGGACCCGACCGGTCTGGACGACACGGTGAAAGCCCATGTCCAGGGACGATTGGCCCGGTTCAAGTACCCCCGCTGGGTCGAGGTCGTCGACGAGCTCCCGATGACCGCCACCGGCAAGGTGAAGCGCTATCTGCTCCGAGACCAGGAGGGAGCGGTCGAACCCCGGAGCTGATCTGCGCGAGGCCTGACTCGCGCAGGGCCAGACCCGGGACCAGGTCGGGTCCCGGCTGTGCCGGTTCGATCTCTTCGAGCCGATACGCTCGATGGTGGCTGTTGAAAGCTGCGGGAGAGACTCGACCTCGGTCGGGCGCCGAAGGAGCAACCACCCCGGAATCTCTCAGGCATCAGGACCGCAGACGGAGGCCACTCTGGAAAGAGGATTCTGGGCGTTCGCGTCCATGGTTCCGCCGAAGGGGAAAGCCGACCGACCGTCGGTGAAGCTCTCAGGCGTCCGAGACAGAGGGGGTTCCGGGTCGGTGACGGCGCGGGAAGGACCCCATCTACACGGAGGCGTCATGGCCGCCAGTGACGACAACTCTCTAGAGCACCCAGAGCGAGAACATCCAGCGCTAGAACACACAGCCCTGTATGCCCTGCACCTGGACCGGGGTGGCCGCATGGTGGATTTTGCCGGCTATGACCTTCCGGTGCGCTATGAGCCCGGCCCGGTGGCCGAACATGTCCATACCCGGACCGCGGCGTCCCTGTTCGATGTCAGCCATATGGGGGTTGTCGAGCTGCACGGGGCCGATGCTGCGTCCGAGCTGGAGCGGTTGGTCCCCTCGGCGATTACCACCTTGGCGCCGGGTCGACTGCGCTACACGTTTTTCACCAACCATGATGCCGGGGTCCTCGACGATCTCATCGTCACCAACGCCACCACCCATCTGGTGGCGGTCGTCAACGCATCGCGCAAAGCGGCGGACATCGCCCATCTCCGAGAGGGGCTCGGGTCCGGGACCGAGGTGCGGCCCCGCCCCGATCTCGCCCTGCTCGCTCTCCAGGGCCCCGAGGCCGTCACCGCGCTCAGCCGCCATGTGCCCGCCGCGGGCGAGCTGGTCTTCATGGCCGCGGGATCGGGCGAGATAGCCGGGATCGCGGTGGACATCAGTCGATCTGGGTACACCGGCGAAGACGGTTTCGAGATCACGGTCGCGGCCGAGCACGCGACCGCCGTGGCCGAGGCCCTACTGGCCGAGGCGGAGGTCGAGCTGGCCGGGCTGGCCGCGCGCGATTCCTTGCGGCTCGAAGCCGGGCTCAGCCTGTACGGCCAAGATCTTGACCCGACGACCACCCCGGTCGAAGCGGGGCTGACGTGGGCTATTCAGAAACGGCGTCGAACCGAAGGTGGCTATCCGGGCGCGGACATCGTGTCGGCCCAGCTGGCGTCGGGACCGGCCCGGGTTCGGGTGGGGATCGCGGCCGACGGGCGTAAACCCATCCGGGAGGGGGCGAGATTGCTCGACTCGGCCGGCGCCGAGGTCGGTACGGTGACCAGCGGCGGATATGGACCGAGCATCGAGGCTCCGGTGGCCATGGGCTATGTCCGGGCTGACCTGGCGGATACCGGCACGGCCCTCGTGGCCGATGTTCGGGGCCGCGAGGTGACCTGCACCGTCGCTGACCTGCCCTTCACGCCGCACCGCTATGTCCGATGATCCCCACCGCCCACCGCTATGTCCGATGATCCCCACCGCCCACCGCTATGTCCGATGATCCCCACCGCCCTCCGCTATGTCCGATGATCCCCACCGCCCACCGCTATGTCCGATGAGAGGACATCCGATGCCGAACCGGCCACTCTCCGAGCTCGAACAACGTGACGACTTCATCTCGAGACACATCGGGCTGAGCGACGATGATGTCGCCGAGATGCTCGAGGTGGTCGGCACGACCACGATGGAGGATCTGATCGGTCAGACCGTTCCGTCCGCTATCTGTAGTCCGGACCCCCTCGAGCTACCCGGACCCCGCACCGAAGCCGAAGTCCTCGAAGCCCTTCGCGGCATCGCCGACCAGAACGAGGTTTTCACCTCGCTCATCGGCACCGGATACAGCGGCACGATCGTGCCCCCGGTGATCCTGCGCAATGTGCTCGAGAACCCGGGTTGGTACACCGCCTACACCCCGTACCAGCCGGAGATCTCCCAGGGTCGGCTCGAGGCCCTGCTCAACTTCCAGACCATGATCTCGGATCTGACCGGGCTCGAGATCGCCAACGCCTCGTTGCTCGACGAAGGAACCGCCGCCGCGGAGGCCATGGCCCTGTGCCAGCGCCAGTCCAAGTCCGAGAGCAATGTGTTCTTCGTCGACCGCGATTGTCATCCCCAGACGATCGCGGTGATCGAGACCCGCGCCGAGCCGATCGGGATCAAGGTGATGGTCGGTGATCCCTATCACGACCTCGACGGCAACGATGTCTATGGCGTGTTGTTCCAGTATCCGGGCAGCGGGGGAGAGGTCCGGGATCATCGGGCGCTCATCGCGGAGCTGAAGGCCGCGGGTGTGCTCGTCGCCATGGCCACCGACCTGCTCGCCCTTACCCTCTTGACCCCTCCGGGGGAGCTCGGGGCGGACATCGCCGTGGGTTCGTCACAACGATTCGGGGTTCCGTTCGGCTTCGGCGGACCTCATGCCGGTTTCCTCTCCACCCACGAGAGCTTCAAGCGGACGCTGCCCGGGCGCCTGGTCGGGGTATCGGTGGACGACCAGGGCCGCCAGGCGTTGCGCTTGGCGCTCCAGACCCGGGAACAGCACATTCGTCGGGAGAAGGCGACGAGCAATATCTGCACCGCCCAGGTGCTGCTGGCGAACATGGCGGGCTTCTACGCCACCTATCACGGGTCCGACGGCCTCCGAACGATCGCCGAGCGGGTCCATCGGCTCACCGGCGTGTTGGCGGCGGGGCTCCGCGGCGCCGGCATCGAGGTCGACACGGCCGCCTACTTCGACACCATCACCGTCCGGGTGCCGGGCCGCGCCGCCGAGCTGCTCGCCGCCGCCCGCGACCTGCGGATCAACCTGAGGCCGCTCGACGCGGACACGGTGGGCATCTCGCTCGACGAGACCACCGGCCGGGGTACGGTCAGCCAGGTATGGGCGGCGTTCGGGGTCGAGGCGGACATCGAGGCCCTCGACGCGACCGTCACCTCTTCGGTGCCCGAGGCCCTGGTGCGTACCTCGAGCTATCTCGACCATCCGGTCTTCAAGAAGCACCGCTCCGAGACGGGCATGTTGCGCTATCTGCGCTATCTCATGGACAAGGACATCGCGCTCGACCGGTCGATGATCCCCCTCGGATCCTGCACCATGAAGCTCAACGCCACGACCGAGATGATCCCGGTCACCTGGCCCGAGTTCGCGGACATCCATCCCTTCGCCCCGAACGAACAGACTGCTGGGTACCGCCAGATCATCCACGAGCTCGAATCCATGCTGGTGGAACTGACCGGTTACCACTCCGTTTCGGTCCAGCCCAACGCCGGGTCCCAGGGCGAATTCGCCGGCCTGCTCGCCATTCGCCGCTACCACGAGAGCCGAGGCGAGAACGCCCGCACCGTCTGTCTCATCCCCTCGTCGGCCCATGGCACCAACGCGGCCAGCGCGGTCATGGCCGGCATGCGTGTCGTGGTTGTCCCCTGTGACGATCAGGGCAACATCGATGTTGATGAGCTCATCGCCAAAGCGGTGGCGCACACCGATTCGCTCGCGGCTCTCATGGTCACCTATCCCTCGACCCATGGCGTCTTCGAAACCCGAATCCGAGAAATCTGCGGGATCGTGCACGACCATGGGGGCCAGGTCTATCTGGACGGCGCCAACCTCAACGCCCTCGTCGGCGTGGCGAAGCCCGGCCACTTCGGAGCCGATGTTTCCCACCTGAACCTGCACAAGACCTTCTCGATCCCCCACGGGGGCGGGGGTCCGGGGGTTGGTCCGGTCGCGGTAGGCGAACACCTCGCCGACTTCCTGCCGAATCACCCGCTGAACGAACAGGCCGGCCCCGAATCGGGCCCTGGCCCCATCTCGGCGGCACCCTGGGGATCGGCGGGAATCCTGCCCATCTCGTGGACCTATGTGACCCTGATGGGCGGGACCGGGCTGACCCAGGCCACCCACGCGGCGATCCTGGCCGCGAACTATCTGGCGGTGCGCCTGAGCGGCCACTACCCGGTGCTCTACACCGGGGAGCACGGACGGGTGGCCCATGAGTGCATCATCGATCTTCGTCCGATCTCGGCCGATACCGGCGTGAGCGTCGACGATGTCGCCAAGCGCCTCATGGACTACGGGTTCCATGCCCCGACCATGTCATTTCCGGTGGCCGGCACCCTGATGATCGAACCGACCGAGTCGGAGTCCAAAGCGGAGCTCGACCGCTTCGTTGCGGCCATGATCGCCATCCGGGCCGAGATCGATCGGGTCGGTGAGGGCGAATGGCCGGTGGAGCAGAGCCCGCTACGTCTGGCCCCGCACACCGCAGACGATGTCGTGGCCGACGTATGGGACCGACCGTACGGTCGTGAGCTGGCCGCCTACCCGGTCGCGAGCCTGCGCGACGGGAAGTACTGGCCGCCGGTCGGTCGCATCGACGGGGTCCACGGGGACCGGAACCTGGTGTGTTCCTGCCCTCCCCCCGAAGCGTTCGAGGACTGACCCTGCGTTCACCGTGAAGTGGAGTGTTCGACGGCCGTTCCGGGCCGACGCTGAGGTCGTGAACGGGTGACCACCGGCGACCCGCTGCGGCGGCACCCTCGTCGGTCCTCTAGTGTCGGTCGCGGGACCTGAGGGGAGCGCGCATGGCGTCGGCAATCACATTTGAGCGAACATCCGAGACCCCTGAGGAGCAACAGCTCAGGGCGGACGTTCGGGACTTTCTGGCCACCGAGCTTCCCAAGGGGGTCGTCAAACCCAGCCTGGGCATGTCGGCCAGCCATGATCCGGACTTCTCGGCCAAGCTCGCGGGCATGGGCTGGGTGGGAATGGCGTTGCCCAAGCAGTACGGGGGGCACAGCCGCAGCGCAGTCGACCGGTTCATCGTGGTGGAGGAGTTGTTGTCCCACGGGGCCCCGGTGGGTGCCCACTGGGTAGCCGACCGCCAGTCGGGCCAGTCGATCCTCAAGTTCGGCACCGAGGACCAGAAACGCGAGTTCCTGCCCAAGATCGCCGCCGGGAAATGCTGGTTCTCGATCGGCATGTCAGAACCCAACTCCGGGTCGGACCTGGCGTCGGTATCGACCCGGGGGGTGCGGGGCGACGGGGGCTGGATCGTCAACGGCACCAAGATCTGGACCAGCGGAGCCCACCAGAACCACTTCTTCATCGTCCTGTGTCGGACCAGTCCGCTCGAGGGCGATAAGCATCACGGGCTGACCCAGATGCTCGTCGATCTGACCCTGCCCGGACTGTCGATCAACCCGATCACCTTCCTCGACGGCAGACACGACTTCAACGAGGTGGTGTTCGAGGACGTCTTCGTGCCCGACGAGTATGTGATGGGTGAGGTCGGCATGGGCTGGGCCCAGGTCAACTCTGAACTGGCCTACGAGCGGGCCGGACCGGACCGGTATCTCTCCACCTACCAGGTGGTCGAGAACTTCGTCCGGGAACGGGTGGACGGTTCACCTTCTCCGAAGGTGGCCGAAGCGCTCGGCCGACTGACCGCCCGCTATTGGTCGCTTCGGCAGATGTCGTTCACGATCAGCCGGATGATCGACCAGGGTCAGGCCCCCGCGGTTCAGGCCTCGATCGTCAAGGACATGGGCACGGTGTTCGAACAGGACGTCATCGAGGTCCTCCGGGCCCTCATCGACGACGAGCCTTCGCTCGACACCGATTCGTTGTTCGAGAATCTCTTGGCCCAGTCCATCCTGACCGGCCCGTCATTCACTATCCGAGGCGGCACCACCGAGGTGCTGCGCACCGTCGCATCGCGCGGCCTGGCCGGGAGGGCCTGAACATGGATCACGTACGCGACGCCCCGACCGCTGACCCGCTCCTGGTCGAAACCGTCGATCGGCTCCTCGGCGACGTCAGTACCCAAGAGGTCGTGCAGCAGGCCGAGGCGGACGGCTGGGCCCCCGCGGTCTGGGAGGCGCTGGCCGAGGCCGGTCTGCCGTGGATATCGGTCCCCACCGAGGCCGGCGGTTCGGGCGGGACGGTCACCGACGCCTGTACGGTCCTGCGGGGCATCGGGCGCCATGCCGCTCCGGTGCCTCTCGCCGAGACGGGCCTGCTCGGCGGTTGGCTGCTCGGCTCGGGCGGGCTCCAGGTGCCCGACGGTCCGGTCACGGTCGTGCCTGGCCGGCCCGGCGACTCGGTGGGAATGGTCTCGGCCGGTTCGGGCTGGGCCCTCTCGGGTCGGGCGCACAATGTGGCGTGGGCGTCGAAGGCGGACCGCATCGCGGCGCTCATCGATGTCGACGGCACGACCCACATCGCTTCGATCCCCACCACGAACATCAAGGCCGACGACCGGCGGGCGCTGTCGGGCGAGCCTCGCCAGACGGTTGATCTTGACGGCATCGTGCTCGACACCGACTCCGTCGCCGTCGCTCCGGATGGGGTTGACCGTGAAGCCTTGGCGGTCCGGGGGGCGCTGAGCCGCGTCAACCTGATGGCCGGAGCCGGTGAACGTATCCGAGACATCACCGTCCAGTACGCCCACGAACGCGAACAGTTCGGGCGGGCGATCGCCCGCTTCCAGGCGGTGCAGATCCATCTGGTCCGCTGCGCCGAAGAGGCGGCCAATGTCGCGATGGCGGCCGACACCGCGACGGCCAGCTTCGAGGTGGCCGACGCCATGTTCGAGGTGGGCGCGGCCAAGTGCCTGGCCTCGGATCTGTCCAAGGTGATCACCAAGGCATCTCACCAAGCTCACGGCGCGATAGGCATGACCCAGGAGTATCTGCTGCACCAGTACAGCCGCCGGCTGTGGACCTGGCGCGAAGAATACGGAAATGCCGAGTACTGGGCGGGTCGTATCGGCCAGATCGTCGCCGGTCACGGAGCGGACCGGTTGTGGCCATTGATCACCGCCGGCAGCGCAGAGTTGGCCGGCACCGGAGGCTGAGCGCCCGGCAACCGGAGGTCGTTCCGGGCCAGAGATCTCGTGTCCCCTCCCATCCCCCCGCCTGAACTACCGGCCTGAGCGGCTGGTGCGTTCGGTCCGGTGTGGGGGGTGAGTCAGGCCGACGCGGCGGTGGAGGCGGGCTGATGACGGCTGACGAACCGGTGGAGGGCGTAGGCCCCCAATCCAACCGGTAGGGCCAGCCAATAGGACACCAACCGGTAGGCGAGCGTGGCGAGCGCGGCGTCTTCCAAGCTGACGCCGGCGAGCACGAGCGTGCCGGTGAGTCCGGTCTCGACAAATCCCAAACCCCCCGGTGTGATCGGCACCAGCGCCAGCACCTTCGCGGCCACGTAGGCCAACAACACGAGCGAGGCCCGGGGGTCGACGCCGGTGCCGTAGACCGCCAACAGGAGAGCCAGAAAATCGAGGCCCCAGTTGCCAACCGCCGCGCCGAGCGATGGTCGCCATTGGGATTCCAGGCCCGCCCG
>Ga0316190_10000274_pt1 | contig 34805 bp, 26 predicted proteins | sample Eddworburrow2_MG_FD_204929 | JGI IMG/M metagenome (GOLD analysis project Ga0316190, IMG submission 204929) | Coastal sediment microbial communities from Maine, United States - Eddy worm burrow 2 | ecosystem: Environmental > Aquatic > Marine > Coastal > Sediment | place: USA: Maine | collected... | reverse complement strand
TTTACGCCAGCGGCCTTGGTAAAGGCATTGACGATTGGGAGCAAGGAGTAGGTTGCCAAAGCAGGTGCTTCATCAATTTTTGTCCAGATGATCTTTGCTGTTTCGTTTGTCATGCTTTATTCCTCAGTTAACGATTTCTAATGCTGAATCCAGTATCTGATGGCTAAGCGCCTAGTTTAATTTTGAGCCCCTCATCCAACTTGGAAAGGAACTCTTCGGTAGTTAGGTATGATGCATCCGGCCCAATAAGCAGGGCCAAATCCTTGGTCATGTAGCCGGCCTCAACGGTCTCGATGCAGACCTCCTCCAGCTTTTCTGCAAAGTCTTTCAACTCGGCATGAGCATCCAGTTTGGCTCGGTGCAGCAGCCCCCGTGTCCAGGCGAAGATGGAGGCGATTGGGTTGGTGGATGTCTTCTTGCCCTGCTGATGCAGCCGATAGTGACGGGTTACGGTGCCATGTGCCGCCTCGGCCTCGGCCACCTCCCCGTCCGGGGCCATCAATACAGAGGTCATCAGACCCAATGAGCCAAAACCCTGGGCAACGGTATCAGACTGTACATCACCGTCATAGTTCTTGCAGGCCCAGATAAACTTGCCCGGCGTCTTCATGGCAAAGGCCACCATGTCATCGATCAGGCGATGTTCATACCAGATGCCGGCTGCCTCGAACCTCTCTTTGAAGCCTTCGTTGTCATACACCTCTTGGAACAGATCCTTGAAGCGGCCATCATAGGCCTTGAGGATGGTGTTCTTGGTGGACATGTACAGGGGCCAGGCACGGCCCAGGGCATAGTGCATGCAGGCACGGGCAAAACCACGGATGGACTCATCCAGGTTAAACATGCCCATGGCCACGCCGCCGGCGGGAAAATCAAAAACCTCACGTTCAATCACCTCACCACCATCCGCCGGCTCGAATCGAATGGTGAATTTGCCGGGACCGGGCACCACAAAATCCTGGGCACGGTACTGGTCGCCGAAGGCGTGGCGTCCAATGACAATGGGATTGGTCCAGCCCTGCACATAACGAGGGATATTGGTGCAGATGATGGGTTCGCGAAAGACGGTGCCACCGATGATGTTACGGATGGTGCCATTGGGGCTGGGCCACATCTTCTTCAGTCCGAACTCCTCGACGCGATCTTCGTCAGGGGTGATGGTGGCGCACTTAATGCCGACCTTATGCTCTTTGATGGCATGGGCGGCATCGATGGTGACCTGATCATCGCTGGCATCCCGGCTCTGGATGCTCAAATCATAATATTTGATGTCCAGATCCAGGTACGGAAGGATCAGCTTCTCCTTGATGAATTTCCAGAGAATTCGCGTCATCTCGTCGCCGTCTAACTCGACGACGGGATTTTGCACTTTGATCTTTTCCACGGTTTCTCTCTGATCTCGTTGGGTATAAAACCTAAAAAAATCTATCCAGGAAAATCACGCTCAATCGATCCGCCACCCTCTCCCATCAAGGGAGAGGGTGGGAAATCATGCCCGTTTAGATTATTCCTGTAAAGAGCTCCGTGAGTTAGCCGACGTAGGTCACTTTGCTGGCCGGCGTACGGGTGTCCATGTTGCGACCGCGGTTGGTGTGATCATCGATCTCCGCTGCACTGCCGATCATGCGGCCATACAGAAATGTAGTGAAAGCTGCTGATTCCAGCTGATTCTCGGAAATCTTACCTTCAGCATAGGGCTGCCACAGCATTTTCAGCAGGATCACCGCAATAACCGCATCCACATTCACGCAGTAGACGTTCTTGCTGACGCCAGTCTTGGCCAGAGCTTCAACCATGTTGTGGTAGTAGTCCAGGAAGATGTTGTACTGTCCCTTCTCCTTGATCAGGTCATTTACAAAGACCTCGCGCGGATCATAGTTGACATCCTTACCCTTGAACACAGGGTGATTGATGCAGGGGATCTTGGCATAGGAGAGCTCACCAGCAGCCTTGGCCTGGGTCTTATAGGCCTTGTACTCCTTGGCGTAAGTCAGGGCCATACCGGCCAGATCCAGACCATGATTTTCATCCCCTGGATTCTTCAGGCCGGATTCCTTGAACTGCTCCATCAGGAAGGCCATGGCCTCGAAACCGTTACCGCCATGGGCGTAACCGGTATGGGTGAGGAAGCCAATGTAGGACTTATTGACCTGCACCCGATCCGGGACCTCAGGGCCGTCAGCACTGACCGCACCCTTGGCGCCCTGGCCGGAGATGGTGCCAGGACCATTGGTGGTCAGCAGACCCAGCAGGATGGAGAGTGCAAACAACTCACCCTCGGTAGCCTTGGTACCCAGCAGTGCCAGGTGCGCGGTCTCGGTAAAGCTCCAATCGTTCATCAACTCCTGCTCGCTTACGCCACAGAAGCTGCCTGCTTCCTGCTTATCGCCAGGGGCGGAGGAACCGATCAGGGTACTGAAGATACGCAGGTGCCACGGCATATTGACCAGGGTGGTTACGGAAACACGCTTGTGCATCAGCGCCTTCCAGGTCAGGTGGCAGCCAACAGCGGCGGTGATGGCATCTTCTGTGATGGCCTTACCGGTGCGCTCGGCCATAGCATCCAGGAAGCGAATGAAGACGGAATTGACACCGCGGGCCTGGATAGCGGCCAGCATGCCTTCACTGCGGGCGGTACCGCTCTCGGCCAACAGGGCCTCAGCGGCATCACCAGCAGCGGCCTCATCAACCATGGCACTGATATCAAACGCCTCATCAGCGGAGTCGGTCAGACCGGACTGGCCGAACAGACCCTTCAGGGCAGTCGCGGCAGCCTTGGCGCCCGCCACCTTGTTCGGGCCCACGATGGCCAGTGCAGAGGCCAGCACCGTGTTAGGGCTGTTGCCCGCCTCACGGGCCGCATCGGCGGCGGCTACGGTGATCTCACCCGCCTGATTGACATAGGCGTTGAGGACGATGTTCGCCAGGGCACTACCGTTGGTGTCCGGATATTCACGGGCCAGGGAGAGAACCAGGTTATCCTCAAAGGTATGGGTGGATGCGTCCAGAACGCTTACACCCTGCAGACGGCTGACCTGGGTCTTCGGATCCATCATGGAGGCGCCGGAGGCATCCTTCATGGTCTGACGCGGGAAGACCACACCCACCTGCTCGGCCAGACCTGCGATCTGGGTGTCATAGGGGGCCATGGCGGTGACCACTGGCTGATTCAGTTCAGCAGGCAGATCAAGATCGCTTGCAAACCAGGGCTTCAGGGAAAGATCGCCTCTGGGCTCGAAGTCCGGCTGCATGCCGTTCAACTCCATCACCTTAGACATGGCCTCGGGGATGTGGGAAATATTGATCACCACGGCACCCTTGGCGGAACAGACCGGATTCTCCGGGGTATAGATGTCATCTACACCGAACTTATCCATGAACCACTTTTCTTTGGCCTCGGCATTATCACCGGAACCGGCAATGGCACCGGCATGACCGCAGGCGCGGGTCAGCTTGGCCTTCCAGCGGCCTACCACGCAGGCCACTACAGGCTTTTTCAGCTCAATGTCGTGTTCGTAGTAGCCGCCTGGCTCGATGTACATTACCCCACACTTGCTACGGTCATCGTTATGGAAGGCATGGGTGAACTCCGGCGCGGCATAATGGATATAGACATCCTTACCGGAAGAAACAGAAACCGTAGTACCCCAACCCGCAGTCAGCAGGTAGGTAGCGATGGTGGTGGTGAAGTTACCGGAGTTGGAGAACAGGGCAACCGAACCTGGTACCAGTGACTCTTCCGGGCTGTTACCACCCAGGGCACCACCAATACGCACGTGCTGATGGGCATCACCAAGACCCAGGCAGTTGGCACCGAATACATCCACGCCCTGCTGCTGGCAGTACTGGCGGATGATGCGGGAATCGGCCAGAGGCACCTTCTCGGTAAGGATGACGACCTTGTTGATCTCAGGATTGACCCGCACTGCCTCGATCACGGAATCCTTCACGCCTGAGGGTGGCACATAGACCACCGCTACGTTGAACTGATGGCCTGCATCCATCGCCTCGGCGACGTTGCCATAGACAGGGATATCACCAGCCTCGGTCTTCATGACGGAGCCGGAACGACCAGGCATGGTGCCGCAGACGATGTTACCGCCGGAATAGACATGACTGACGGGGGTCACTGTACGGCTCTCGCCGCCGGAAATATTCAGGACACAGACACGATCATCCTTGGTGGCGAGATCCGCCAGGGAATCGATACCTACATAATAGTGCTCGAAAGCGGCGACACCGCGCGGGATCCGGCTACGCTTTGTGGAAACAGTTTGAGAAGACATAATGAACCTCTACTCTTTATTAATCCGATAGTTAACGACTGTTCTTAAAGTCAGTTCAAGTTGGCGCTAGACACCCATCGCCTTGGCAATGGCCTCTTTGCCGCCCTTGTTCTGCATCCAATCGTCAATATCCTTGGCGTAGTTCACCACGCCGCTCATGGAAGAATCAAAGCCGAACATCTTATAAGGGATCTTCAGGCCATCCAGGGTGTCCTTCATGTAGCCCATACCACGGATCAGGTTGGGGCCACCGCGACCGATCACCACATACAGGGGCTTGGGCCCATTGGTGTTGAAGTAGTCACGCAGGGCATCGCCCATGGCGCGGAAGGTTTCAAAGATGTCAGTGTTATTGGCCTTACCACCGATGATGAAGAGCACGTTGCTCTGCTCCAGCCAGTACTTGTAGGTGATACGGCTGATGTCATACATCTTCTCGTAGGGCGGGTTACCACCGAAGTCGGAGGAGATGATACCGGCATCACCCAGCAGCTCTGTCACCAAGGCGTTGGCGCCGCCACCGAAGGTCATGGCGGTGATGCTGCCCTGATCATTGGTGACGAACACGTCGGACTGTCCCTGATAGGTACGTAGCTGGTTTACTTCGAGCTCGTAATCAGTCAGTTCACCGCTATCCAGGTCTGAAGGCAGGCCCAGACGCTTGTAGTTTGGATCATCCGTATCGAAGGAGCACTTGAAGTCGCAGGCCACAGGTACCAGACGGCCCTTCTCATTGGGCATCATGCGGATTGGGTTCAGCTCCAGCATGTTCATGCCGTAGTTGTGATACAGATCCCACAGCTTGGGCAGGTTCTGCACCAAGGGGCTGATGAGCTCATTGGGTGCGCCCAGCTGGCGCAGGACGTTGGAGATGACGAAGCCTTTGAGGCCGGTCAGGGGATCGAAAGGCACCGTGGCGATCTTGTCCGGACCCAACTCCTCGATATCCACGCCACCGTGGTGGGTGATGGTCAGGGTTGGTGCACGGTAGATGGTGCTGTCGGTGATGGAGACATAGATCTCATACTCGGCAGGAATACCGCTCTCGAAGGTCACGCCCTCTGCCTTGGCAAAGGTGTTGCCATGCTGATGCTTGGCAAAGTAGAGCCGTTCCTTCTCATTGATAGCGGTATCCAGATCCTTGGCAAAACCGATGAGGCCTGCCTTGCCCTTCTTGCCGATACCACCTTTGAACACGGGCTTGACCAGCACCATGCCCCACTTGTTGATCATGTCACGGATCTCGTCCGTTGACGCCTCTGAACCGAGAACCTCCGAGCGAGGGAAATCCACATAGTCCAGGAGCTTGGATCCCCACTTCATGCCTGTGATCTGCATTCGTTGACTCCTAAAAATTTAAGATTGGATCTTTAAGTACTAAATAAAAAATCTGTTAGAGACCAGTCTCTGCCACGGTGGCCTTAACTGCCTCGAAGGTCTTATCGAACATGGCCCGCTCTTCGGCGTTCAGTTCAAATTCGATTACCCGCTCCATTCCGCCAGCACCGATAACGCAGGGGACACCCATGAAATAGCCATCCACACCATACTCACCCTGACAGTAGGCAGCAGAGGAGATGACCCGCTTCTTATCTCTGAGATAGGCCTCGACCATCTCGCAGGCGGAGGCAGCGGGACTGTTATAGGCGCTGCCGTTACCTAGCAGCTTAACCACCTCGGTACCGGCCTCGCGGGTACGCTCAGCAATGGCATCGATCTTCTCTTTCGAAAGCAGTGCGTCCAGGGGAACGCCGCCAACAGTGGCGGTGCGTACCAGCGGTATCATGGTTGGACCATGGCCACCCAGTACCAGGGCAGAGACATCCTCGACCGAGAGGCCGGTCTCCATGGCAACAAAGGCCTCAAAGCGGCCGCTATCCAGGGCACCAGCCATGCCAATCACCCGCTCCATCGGTAAACCGGAGAGCTTGTAAAACGCATAAACCATGGCGTCGAGGGGATTGGTGGTAATAATAACGAAGGCATTTGGGCAGTATTTTTTCACCTGCTCGGCCACATTGCCGATGATGCCCAGATTGGTCTGCAGCAGGTCGTCACGGGTCATGCCCGGCTTTCTTGGCAGACCAGCGGTGATTACCAGTACATCGGCCCCTTCAAGGTCCGCATAATCACCGGAGCCTGAGAGGTTAACGTCATAACCGCCATGGGGACGCAGTGCCATCATGTCGAGGGCCTTGCCCTTCATGGGGTCTGAAAGTTCTGGACGATCCAGAATTACAACATCGCCCAGCTCTTTTTGTGCGATGAGTAGCGCCAGGATACTCCCTATCTGCCCACCTCCAATCAAACCGATTTTTTTCCTGGACATAGTTTCTACTCCTTATATATTTAGTAAGTGCTCAATCCCGGATGGGAACGGAGCTGCCCCGTCCGGTGTTATTACAGTACCCACTTTGTTAATTCTTATGTTGCAAAACCATCCGCCGTGCCCGTATCGGGAAAAGCGAACCCGTATCCAAACCCTGGTAAAACACCCCCATCCGCACCCTAAAGTGCCTAAAATCCGCGAATATCCGGATCATCGTGGGTGCAAAACCCCGATTCCAATCGGGTAAAGCCGGCGTATCCTAACACAAGCCCGCCGGGTAACTGCAAACATTTGCCTAAACAAATCAGCAGAAAATAGTGCCACCCTGCTTTCAGGTTCCCAGGTGATCTGACTACCCCTCCTTCGTCTCCCCTCAAAAACGAACAAAAGACCTTTTCATCTCGTTGCTCACAATCTCCTGCTTAGCTTTTTGCATAAAAAAAACTTTATACCATCGATTTAAATCTCTTTATGGTTACCTGCCAAGACAAAGAGCCACAAAGACGGCAAAATGCTTTCTTATTGAATTTCAATAAGATACAAACACACCCCTCGGCATACAAAACCCTAAAAGCAACGCTGTAGCTGTGGAAATATCCACAATTGAGGCCATCTGTCAATCCTTGCACAAGCTCGCATCATAGGGTTGAATATGCGCTCCGCCGCCCTGGAACACCTCAGAGAAGGTGTCATAACAGGATGGCCAACCTGAATTTTGCAGCTAGAGGTCAGGTATGCTGATTAGCCCAGGTGAGAAAAACCTAAAGGCAATACGGGAACTGGAACTTGGAACCGGTGAAACCATTTCAGACTGCTACCAGTGCGGTAAATGCACTGCCGGCTGTCCTGCAGAGATGGACCCGGCACCCAGTGTCTTGATCCAATATCTTAAGCTTGGTTTCTTCGAGCAAGCCGTCAATGCAGAATCCATCTGGTCCTGCATGACCTGTCTAACCTGCTCCGAGCGTTGCCCCAAGAACGTGAACCCGGCGGCGATCATCGAGGGGCTGAAGCTGCGTCATCTGCGCACCCAGGACTCCCGGGTCAGCGCCGAATTACTGGGCCATGAGTTTCTGGCCAATGCCACCCAACAAGCCGTTGTTAGCGGCTTCCGTAAATTTTTGTAAGGAATCCGGATGTCTGAAGAAGATCCAGTTCGCATTCCCTATTATCCTGGCTGCACCCTGAAGACCAAGGCAGCAGGATTTGAGCGCTCAGCCATGGAGTGCGCCAAGCAGATCGGTTTTGAGATGGATGAGTTGAAGGATTGGAACTGCTGCGGCGCCTCCTATCCCCTCACCAAGGATAACCTGATGGGCCTGGCTGCCCCGGCCAATATTCTGATCGAGGCGGAGAAGCGTTGTCATGAGCAGGAGGCAGATTCTCTTCTGATCACCCTCTGTGCCTTTTGCTACAACACCCTCAAGCGCACCGAATTTGCCTTCAATACTGAACCCAAGAAGCTTGAAACCATCAATGCCTTCCTGGACCGTAAGTATGAGGGCTCCATCCGCGTCATCCATTATCTGGAGTATCTGCGGGACGTCATCGGCTTTGATAATCTGGCCAAGATGGTCAAAACCGACATGAGCAAGTTCAAGATTGCTCCCTACTACGGCTGCATGCTGCTCAAGCCAAAGAAGGAGCTTGGCCTGGACGATCCTGAAGATCCGGTCATCATGCACGATTTTCTGGATGCCCTGGGTTGCCAGACCGTGGATTTCCCTGGCCAGGTGGATTGCTGTGGCTCCTACCTGATCATGCGTGAGCCGAAGAAGGTGTCAAAGCTTTCCTACAATATTCTTTCCGAGGCAGCGGAATATGGGGCTCAGGCCCTGGTGACCGCCTGCCCTCTATGCCAGACCAATCTGGATCAGAGCCAGGCCGACAGTGCCCAGTTCAGCGACATTGATGAGGTGCCGGTGCTCTATTTCACCCAGTTACTGGCGATTGCCCTTGGACTCAATACCGAGGGCCATCAACTTGAGGACCACCATGTCGATCCCCGGCCAGTTATCGCCGACGGACTCGAAGGGGTCTAAGGCTGCGAATTCGAGACTGATTTTAGGAGTCAGCCCGTGAGTGACAACGTGCAAGATAATAAGCCCATTATGGTAGGTGACCGGACCATCCCGCCTGCGGATGCCCGGTATATCAACATCAACGTCATGGGCCAGCCCCATGAGGTACCGGAAACACTGACCATCCTCAAGGCGATGGAGTATGCCGGACACCAATTCAAACGAGGCTGTGGTTGCCGCGGCGGCATCTGTGGTGCCTGCGGCACCTTCTACCGTATCGAAGGCGACCACGCCTTGAAGACCGGCCTGGCCTGTCAGACCGTGGTCGAAGAGGGCATGACCCTGGCCCAGATCCCCTTCTTCCCCGCCAATCGGGCGGCAGATCTGGATCTGGACCCGGACACCAGGATGTCAGCCAGTGAGCAGATCTCCACCCTCTACCCGGAGATCTTCCGCTGCGTCGGCTGTGGCACCTGCACCCGCACCTGCCCCATGGACATCGATGTCATGGGCTATATCGCCTACTTTAAGCGCGGTGATATCGCCGGTGGTGCTGAGGAGTCCTTTGACTGCATCATGTGCGGTCTCTGCGTCAGCCGTTGCCCGGCCAACATCTCCCAGATGAACGTGGCCATGACCGCCCGCCGTATCGCCGGCGCCAAGTTGACCCCCAAGTCCGAGGTAACAGCGGCACGTGCGGAACAGGTGCGTTCCGGGCGCTACGAACCCATGCTGGCCAAACTGGCCGCCATGGATAAAGATGAACTCAAAACACTCTACGTCGAACGTGAGCGCGAACCCGACCTGGCCAAGCCAGGCGAGTGGATGCCCCAAGACCAGACTTATCTATAAGCAGAGGTAATCATGTCCGAAGGTTACACTCCAGAAATGCTCGACCTGATCAAAAAGGTCGAAGAGAGCCGCCCTCAGCGACTTGCCGAATCCAAAGCTGGCCAGGCCTTCCCGGCCATGTCCATGGATGCACGCGACGAGGTGCTGAACGCCTATCACCCCGACTATACCGAAGAGGGGCGCCGTGCCCTGGGCCTTGGTCCCAACAAGGGCGAGGTCTATCCGGAAGAGTTGGTGGATCTGCTGGAATCCCGCAGCATACTGGAATCGATCAAGGCCGATCTTTCCAAGCCCGACTATGAGACCGACGTCCTGGTGATCGGCGGTGGCGGTGGTGGCAGCGCCGCGGCCCTGACCGCAGCGGCCCAGGGTAAAGAAGTGATCCTGGCCACCAAGTTGCGTCATGGCGATTCCAACACCGTAATGGCAGAAGGTGGCATCCAGGGTGCCGACCAGGAGCCAGACTCCCCCTACTTCCACTACCTGGACGTTATCGGCGGTGGTCACTTCACCAACGAGCGATCCCTTGTGGCAGCCATGACCAACGATGCCCCCGTCATTATCGAGTGGCTGGAGTCTCTGGGCATGATGTTCGACAAGCATCCTGACGGCCGCATGAAGGCCCGTCACGGTGGTGGTACCAGCCGCAAGCGTATGCACTCCGCCGGCGACATGACCGGTGCCGAGATCATGCGTGTGTTGCGTGATGAAACCCGCAACCGCAAGGAAAGAATCAAGATCCTAGAATTCTCTCCAGCCGTGGAGCTGCTGATGGATGACAATGGCCGTTGTGCCGGTGCCGTCCTCAACAACATGGAGACCGGGGCCTATTACACGGTCAAGGCCAAGGCCACCGTAATCGCCACCGGCGGTACCGGACGCCTGCACTACCGCGGCTTTGCCTGCACCAACCACTACGGCGCCACCGGCGATGGCCTGGTGATGGCCTACCGTGCCGGCGCCAAGCTGGGTTACATGGATTCCGTGCAATACCACCCCACCGGCACCGCCTACCCCGAACAGAATGTGGGTCTGCTGGTCACCGAGAAGGTGCGTGGTCTGGGCGGTCAGCTGTTGAACATCAGCGGCGAGCAGTTTGTGTTCCCGCTGGAACCCCGTGACGTTGAGTCCGCCGCCATCATTCGTGAGTGCGTGGGCAACGGCAAGGGAGTCAAGACCCCTACCGGCCGCCTCGGCGTCTGGCTGGATTCACCCCTGATCGACGAACTGCATGGCCCCGGCACGGTACAGCGCGAACTGCCGGCCAAGTACATCCAGTTCAAGCGCTTCGGCATCGACATCGCCAAGGTGCCCATGCTGGTCTACCCCACCCTGCACTATCAAAATGGCGGCATCGCCATTGATGATCAGTCCCAAACGACGATTCCTGGGCTGTATGCAGCGGGTGAAACCACCGGTGGCGTACACGGCCACAACCGACTGATGGGCAACTCCCTGCTGGATATCCTGGTGTTTGGTCGCCGCGCCGGCAACGCCGCTTCGGAAGCCATCGACGGCGGCGTGGAGATTGCGAACGCCAGCCTGGACCACCTGGCCAGTTATGGCAAGGCGCTGACCGATGCCGGTCTGGATCGCGGCGCCCTCAGCCCCATGATCCTGCCCAACTACGCTACCGATGAGATTCGGGATCGCCGTTGGGATGTGAAGTCGCCCGTCCTGTGAGTTGTACAGCCGGAATAGGAGCTAAACATGCCTAGAATTGGTGTCTTTGTCTGTCAGTGCGGCAACAACATCGCCCGCACCGTGGATACCGCTGACGTGGCGGATAACGCGAGCGAGCAAAGCGGTGTCGTGCATGTGGAAGACTACAAGTTCATGTGCTCTGCCCCTGGACAGGAACTGTTCAAGAAGGCAATCAAGGAGCACAACCTGGACGGCGCCATCGTCTCCGCCTGTAGCCCCAAGATGCACGAGGCCACCTTCCGCAATGCGGCCGAGGCGGCGGGTCTCAACCCCTATAAGGTAGAGATCGCCAACATCCGTGAGCAGTGCTCCTGGGTGCATGACGACAAGGAGATCGGCACCGCCAAGTCCAAGGACCTGACCAAGATGATGGTGGAGCGGGTGAAGCACAACCGCCCCATGGAACGCTATCGCATGTCCATGAACAAGACCGCATTGGTCCTCGGCGGCGGCATTGCCGGCATCCAGGCCGCGCTGGACCTGGCCAACGCCGGCACCCCGGTGCATCTCGTGGAGCGGGAACCCTCCCTCGGCGGCAACATGGCCCGCCTGTCGGAGACCTTCCCCACCCTCGACTGCTCCCAGTGCATCATGACCCCCAAGATGGTGGAGGTTCTGAACCATCCACTGATCACGATTCACGCCTATGCCGAGATGGAGAAGCTGGAGGGCTATATCGGCAACTTCCGCGCCACCGTGCGCCAGAAGGCCAAGTTCGTCATCGACGACCTCTGTACCGGCTGCGGCGAGTGCTGGGAGAAGTGCCCCTTCACCCAGGAAAGTGAATTCGAGATGGGGCTGGCCAAGCGCAGTGTCATCTATATCCCCTTTCCCCAGGCCGTACCCACGGTGCCGGTCATCGACAAAACAGAGTGCCCCAAGATCCTGAAGGACAAGTGCGGCCTCTGCGCCGATGTCTGCGGCCCGGACTGTATCGATTTTACCCAGCAGGATCAGCTCTTCGAACTGGAGATCGGTGCCATTATCGTGGCCACCGGCTTCGAGCTGATGCCCAACGTCTACCGCGAATACGGTGGCTGGCGTCCGCCTCACATGACGCCCAAGAAGCTCACCGCCAAGCAGCGCAAGCTGCTGCCCCGCTCCGGCGCCGGGCGTCTGGTGGATGTGATCAATGGCCTGGAGTTCGAGCGCCTGGCCTCCGCCTCCGGCCCCACAGGCGGGCAGATCAAACGGCCTTCCGATGGCAAGATACCGGAGACCGTGGTCTTTATCGCCTGCGTAGGCTCCCGTGACTGTAACAAGGGCGTGGAGTACTGCTCCAAGATCTGCTGCATGTACACCGCCAAGCACACCATGCTCTACCAGCATGCCGTGCATCATGGTAAGGCCTATGTCTTCTATATGGACATCCGTGCCGGCGGCAAGGGCTACGAAGAGTTCATCAACCGCGCCCAGGGCGAAGGTGCCGAATACATTCGCGGCCGTGTCTCCCGCCTTAACAAGAAGGGCGACAAGATCCTGGTCAAGGGCGCAGACACCCTGACCGGCCAAGCAGTTGAGGTCGAGGCCGATATGGTGGTACTGGCCACCGCCATGGTGCCACAGGCCGACGCGGAAGATACCGCACAGATGCTTGGTATCGGCTATGACAAGCACGGCTTCTACACCGAGCAGCACCCCAAGCTGATGCCCGTGGAGTCCTCTACCGGCGGCATCTATCTGGCTGGTGCCTGCCAGGGCGTGAAGGATATCCCTGAGACAGTCTCCCAGGCATCTGCCTGTGCATCCAAGGTGCTGGGGCTGTTCTCCAAGGAGGAGATGCTGCGCGAACCCGAAGTGGCCATCGTAGATCAGGAACATTGCATGAATTGCTGGGACTGCGTCACCGTCTGCCCCTACAAGGCCATCAGCCCGACTGAGCTGAAGGATCGCAATGGTAACTTCCGCAAGATGGCGGCCGAGGTGAATCCCGGCCTGTGCCAGGGTTGCGGCTTATGCAACACCGTCTGCCGCTCAAAGAGTATTGAACTACAGGGCTATACCGATCAGCAGGTCTACGCCCAGATCACCTCCTTCGATGGGGCTTTTGTATAGTTATGGGTAGAAAAATAGAAAGGCACGAGTTCGAGCCAAAAATCATGGCCTTTGTGTGCAAGTGGTGCACCTATTCCGGTGCCGATCTCGCAGGCACCAGCCGTATGGACTATTCGCCCAACGTGCGTATGGTGCGTCTGCCCTGCTCCGGCCGAATTGATCACCAGTTTATGATCAAGGCCTTCGAGCAGGGGGCAGACGGAGTCATCATCTCCGGTTGTCATCCCGGCGATTGCCACTATAACGAGGGCAACTACTATGCCCGTCGGCGCAACACCGCCTTCCGTGAGCTGGTCGGCTTTAATGGCATCGATATCAAGCGTCTGGAGTTCTCCTGGATCTCCGCTGCCGAGGCCATTAAGTGGACCGAAATCATTGACAAGTTCACTGAGCAGGTACGTGAGCTGGGGCCCCACAATCCCTATGCGGAACTGGTGGATCCCTACGCTGAATATCTGGCAATAGGGCAGGAGTCAGCATGATTGAAGAAATCCGCAATCAGGCACGCCACCTGCTGGAAAACGGCGAAGTGGACGTCGTCATCGGTTATGCCGAGGGTAGCGACCCTACCCGTACCACACCTATCTTTGTTCGCAAGGTTGAGGATGTGGACAAGCTTATTTTTGACGAGCGCTGCATCAACTCCCTGCCCCTCTTTCTCAACAAGCGTCACGAGTTTCCACGCAAGGGCTGGAAAAAGACCGGCATCATCGGCAAGGGCTGCGATATCCGCGCTATCACCCAGTTGATCGCAGAAAACCAGCTCAAGCGGGATGAGGTCTTTATCATCAGCGCCCCCTGTGAAGGGGTGGTGTCTCACCCGGAGAAGTGGGACGGCAAGCTGCATGATGGCAACCGCGCCACCAAGTGCACCGACTGTGATGTAAAGATTCCGGTGGACACCGATTTCTTCCCTGTCGACAAGCCAGAGGTTGATCGGACTGCACCCTATCAGGTCACAGCACCCCAGGTGGCCAACCTGATGTCCCTGAAAACGGACGAGCGCTTTGCCTTTTGGCGTGAGGATTTCGATCGCTGCTTCAAGTGCTATGCCTGCCGTGAGGTCTGTCCGCACTGTTCTTGCAATATCTGCATTACCGACCGCACGGAGCCAAGCTGGATTGACCCGGCGGCCCATAAGAGGGGCGTGTTTTCTTGGCACATGACTCGAGCCATGCACCTGGTCGGCCGTTGTACCGGATGTGGCGAATGCACCCGTGCCTGCCCCATGGGCATTCAGGTGGACCTCTTCAACCAGCGCATGAAAGATGTCATTCAGGACCATTACGATTACAAATCCGGTTATTCAATGGAGGTTAAGCCGCCATTGATCACCTACAAGGTGGACGATCGTGAGGACTTCATTCAATAAAGTCATCAGTGAGCAGAAGACGGCATGTATAGCCTCCTGATAACTGAATACTGATACCTGTGTTATTTATGAAAACAGCAACTATCCAGAAAAGCGATCTCGGCAAGGCCATCGACCTTTTGGTCCAGGCTGACCTGCGGGTTGTCGCCCCACGCCTCCAACCCACCTTGGACGGGCCGGATGACATCGACATCCTCATGTTTCAGGAAATGAAATCTGGCGAGGGACACCAGATTGGTGAAGGCATTCTCACCCATAACGGCATCAAAGAGTTCCTGTTTGCCAAACACGAGCCCCTGTTTGCCTACGAGTTGAAGGGTAAGAAGGTCGAGATCACGCCGGTACATCACGAGTACCCGCGCACCGTCATTCTCGGTGTGCGTCCCTGTGAGGCGGCCTCTATCCCCTCACTGGAAGCGGTGTTCTCCAACGCCAACGCCGGCTTTGAAGACCCCTTCTTCACCAAGCGACTGGAGCGGACCACCTTCGTCACCTACTCCTGTACCGATGCGGACGCCAGCTGCTTCTGTACGTCGGTGGATATACAGCCTGACGACAGCACGAATTCCGATCTGCACTTTACCGAGTTGGGCGATGGCAGTATCCATGTCGAGGCAAAGACCCAGGCCGGTGAGGCGGTGGCCAGCATCCTGGAGCCCCTGTTCACCGGTGAAGGTGACCAGGCAAAACGCGAGAAAATGGGTAAGGTTGCGGTTGAAAAGATCACCCGCCTGCGTGACAAGGCCCCGATCCGCGCCTGGCTGGACGAAAACGCCAATTTTGATGACGAGATGTGGCAGCGCCTGGGCGAGAAGTGCCTGGGCTGTGGTGCCTGCACCTTCGAGTGCCCCACCTGTCACTGCTTCGACATCGTGGACGAGAACAAGGGCACCAAGGGCTACCGGGTCAAATTCTGGGACTCCTGCCAGTTCGATCACTTTACCCTGCACGCCTCCGGCCACAACCCCCGTGACTGGCAGTACAAGCGCTATCGCAACCGCTTCATGTGCAAGTTCAAGATCTATGAAGAGACCTTCGAGGCCCAGGGCTGTATCGGTTGCGGACGCTGTATCCGTGGCTGCCCGGTTAACCTGGATATCACCGAGTACATGGCGGAGGTTGCCCACAAGGCCGCCAATCCTGCTGCCATGCAGGCCGATCCCGATTTCGAGTAGTAAAGGAAAGCATCCGTGTCCAATATCTACCAACCCCACCTCATGACGATCAAGAACGTCATCCAAGAGGCACCGGACATTAAGACCTTCCATCTGGTGTTTCAGGATGACAAGGTCGCCGAGAATTTTAGCTTCGAGACCGGCCAGTTTGCCGAATATTCGGCCTTTGGCTACGGTGAGAGCACCTTCTGTATCGCCTCCTCGCCTACCCGTATGGATCACCTGGAATGCTGTTTCCGTGCCACGGGCAAGAACACCAATGCCTTGGCGGCGTTGAGTGAAGGCGACACCATAGGCCTGCGCGGTCCTTATGGCAATCGCTTTCCCATCGAAGAGTGGGAAGGCAAGGACCTGCTCTTCATCGGTGGCGGTATCGCCCTGCCCCCACTGCGCTCAGTGATCTGGAACGTGATGGATCTGCGTGAGCAGGACGGGCGTTACGGCCACATCTCCATCGTCTATGGGGCACGTACCCAGAACGACCTGGTCTACAAGCGTGAGATCCAGATGTGGGATGAGATGGACAATACCACCATGGTCAAGACCGTGGATCCGGGCGGTGACGGCCCCGACTGGGACGGCCACGTGGGCTTTGTACCCCATGTGCTGGAGAAGGATTTTGCGCCCAAGCCAGATAACACCATCGCCATCGTCTGCGGCCCACCGATCATGATCAAGTTCACCTTCGAGGCCCTGGAACGCCTGGGCTTCAAGCAGGAGCAGATGATCACCACCCTGGAAAACCGCATGAAATGCGGCCTGGGCAAGTGCGGCCGCTGCAACATCGGCTCCACCTACGTCTGCATCGACGGCCCTGTCTTCAAGGCCGAGCAACTGGCGGCCTTACCCCAGGAGTTTTAACCCTTAAGGAGGAATACCCGATGAAGCAGTTCCTGACGATCCTCATCTGCAGCCTGCTTCTTGGGCTGACCGCCTGCCAGGTTGCACCGGTTCGCTATCGGACGCCACCACCCCAAGGCTATGGTCCCCCGCCACATGCCCCGGCCCACGGCTATCGCCACAAACACGGTCAAGCCAATCTACGCTTTGATAAAAGGCTAGGCCTCTATATCGTGCTTGGCCGTCACGAGCATTACTACCATCACGGCTACTACTACCACCGAGGGGATTCATCCTGGTACCTGAGCCGCAATCTCAAGGGCCCTTGGTATACCATCAAAGAGAAACGATTACCGCGAGAGCTTCGTAAGAAAAAGTTTAAACGCAGGCGCTAACGCATGCCTCAAAAAAGGGCCTGTAACCCCGCTGGGTTACAGGCCCTTTTAATTTGGGATATCAACTCCCCGTTACATTGGCAGTTAGACCCCAGAAGCAACAGCACCACCATGGCCCATTGAGCCAGGCTTTGCTTTTGACGCAGCCCTAGGGGCAGGCTTCTTTGTATAACTACGGTAGAGGATGTGAGCAGACCCTACGATTGCCCATGCAACGAGCAACAGGGTCAGATACAAACTAAGTGTCCAATAGGCCCAGCTGGGAATCCCACCGACCATATCCACCTGTAGCGCTAAAGGGACAAAGGAAACAAAACAGATCGCCAATAAAGGGATCCAGAGATTTCTCATCAGGAACTTGAATGTCTGCATCAGCTTCTCCTCCAAGACAACGTGCCTCGATTGAGAAGTAAGATATGCAATACAGACCAAAGTTCCAGACCTAAACACTAGGCATCAGTATAATATGCATTAACAGTAGCGCCTAACTTGCTGTTCTTGTTGCATACTACTGTCGCTTAGACGAATTAGAATATTTTAGTTTATTAGCATGTGATTATATTCATGCTTGGCATAAAGGTGAGGCAATCCCAAGGCCCATGAAGGAAGCTAGGCCAAAGGCGCTAATGATCCCACATCCACTGAAGCGGCGGCTCATCCATCAGGGCCATCTGCTCCTTGAGTAAGAGTATCTGCTCCTCCCAATAGCGTTGGGAATTGAACCAGGGGAAATTCATGGGGAAGGCAGGGTCATCCCAGCGACGGGCCAGCCAGGCTGAATAGTGGATCATGCGCAGGGTACGTAAGGCCTCAACCAGATGCAGTTCCCTGGGGTTGAAGTCATGAAACTCAGAGTAGGCCCCTAACAGGGTGGAGAGCTGGGAGGTCATCTGCTCCCGATCACCCGACAGCAACATCCAGAGATCCTGGATGGCCGGTCCCGTGCAGCAGTCATCAAAATCCACAAAGTGGGGGCCGTCATCCGTCCACAGGATGTTACCCAGATGGCAATCCCCATGGAGGCGTAGCGGAGTTAGCTGCCCGGCCCTGTCAAATGCAGACTGGATACGCTCAATCAACTGCTCTGCCAGGCTTTTGTAGGCCAGTTCCAATTCCATGGGGATAAAGCCATTATCCAGGATATAGCGATAGGCCTCGATGCCTCGCTCTTCGATGGAGAAGGTCTGGCGATGCTGAAACTCGCTGCTCTGCCCAATCCCATGGATTCGCGCAATAAAGCGCCCCATCCAGGCAAGATGATCCGCGCTCAACTCCTGCCAGCGCCCACCACAGTTTGGTGATATGGAGAAACGGAAACCCTCATGGCAATGCAGTGTGGTACCCGCAGCATCCGCCACGGGTGATATCACCGGCAGTTCCGCCGAGGTTAATTCCTGGCTAAAGGCATGCTCTTCAAGAATGGCCTCATCACTCCAGCGATTGGGCCGGTAGAACTTAGCCACCACCGGACGCTCCCCCTCTATCCCTACCTGATAAACCCGGTTTTCATAGCTATTGAGCGCCAACAAACGACCATCACAAAGAAGCCCCAGAGACTCCAGGGCATTCAGGATCAAATCAGGGGTCAAGGCCTCATAGGGGTGGTTACTATTGGCAGTCAAGGTGTTTGCTTCCCACATTTTGATCAAAACACCATTCTATACCCTTTACCTGCCAGAGGACCCATGGATGTCCCAGCCGCTTTGCTATAGAATGCCTGACTTTTTTCCTAGCCTATTTAGGAGCTCCCAAGATCACCCATGTTTGAACTCCACGCCAATCCCCGCGCCAATCTCAAAAACGACATCCTTGCTGGTCTTACCGTTGCCCTGGCCCTGGTACCAGAGGCCGTCGCCTTTGCCTTCGTCGCGGGAGTCGAGCCCCTGGTTGGGCTCTATGCCGCCTTCATGGTCGGCCTGATCACGGCGACCATCGGCGGACGCCCTGGGATGATCTCCGGTGCTACCGGCGCCTTGGCCGTGGTAATGGTGGCCCTGGTTGCGAACCATGGGGTGGAGTATCTGTTTGCTGCCGTTGTACTGATGGGCGTCATCCAGATTGCCGCCGGCGTGTTGCGACTGGGGAAATTCATCCGCTTGGTGCCCTACCCGGTGATGCTGGGATTCGTCAATGGCCTTGCCATTGTCATCTTTCTGGCCCAGCTGCAGCAGTTTCAGGTCTCAGAGGCCGGCATAACCGAGTGGATGAGTGGCACAGCCCTCTGGACCCTACTGGGTTTGATCATGCTAACCATGGCCATCATTAACTTCCTACCACGTGTTACCGAGGCCATTCCCGCCTCACTGGCCGCCATCATTACCGTTACCCTGGCGGTCATTGGCCTGGACCTGGATGTTCGCACCGTAGGGGATATGGCCTCCATTGCAGGTGGCCTGCCCGAGTTCAGCATCCCTGCCGTACCTTTTAATCTGGAGACCCTCTGGATCATCCTGCCCTACTCCATCATCCTGGCCGCGGTCGGCCTGATCGAGTCCCTGCTGACCATGAGCCTGATCGATGAGCTGACCGAAACCCGCGGGCGCGGTAACCGGGAGTGTGTCGGACAGGGCACCGCCAATATCGTGACCGGCTTTTTCGGCGGCATGGGTGGCTGCGCCATGATCGGTCAGAGCATGATCAACGTAAACTCAGGGGGCCGTGGCCGCATGTCCGGCATCTCCGCCGCCCTGTTCCTGCTGGCCTTTATCCTGTTTGCCTCCGGCCTCATCGAGATGATCCCGGTTGCCGCCCTCATCGGCGTCATGTTCATCGTAGTCATCGGCACCTTTGAGTGGTCCAGTTTCCGTATCCTGGGCAAGATCCCCCGCAGCGATGCCTTCGTGCTGATCCTGGTATCCGGCGTCACCGTCGCTACCGACCTGGCGGTCGCCGTGGTCGTAGGTGTCATAGTCTCAGCCCTGGTATTCGCCTGGGATGCAGCCAAGCATATGCTCAGTGAGAGTCATATCGATGAAAACGGCACCAAGATCTATAAGGTACGTGGACCGCTGTTTTTCGGCTCCATCCACAGCTTCCGCAACCTGTTTGATCCACGCAATGACCCGGATGATGTGGTCATCGACTTTGGCGGCACCCGTGTATTCGACCACTCAGGCCTGGAGGCCATCGATGCCCTGGCAGAACGCTATCTCAATGCCGGAAAAACCCTGCATCTTCGCCATCTCAGCCAGGAGTGCCGCCTGCTACTGAAGAAGGCGGGTAATCTGGTGGAGGTCAACGTGATCGAGGATCCTCGCTATCACATAGCAGATGACCAGCTGGCATAGGGGCATTGATCTGATGCTGCCTGTCCCCGGCCAACGCTGGACCAGTGACACCGAGCCAGAATTGGGGCTCGGCACCATACTCGGCATTGAAGGCCGCACCGTAAACCTGCTGTTCCTGGCCGTGGCCGAGCGTCGCACCTATGCCATGGCCAACATGCCCCTGAGCCGGGTGGCCTTTGGCCGTGGGGACCGGATCGAGCATCATGAGAGCTGGCACCTTAGCGTCGATAGGGTCGAGGAGGAGGCGGGCCTACTCACCTATCACGGCACCCGGGATGACGGCGCTGCCGCCACCCTGACCGAGGGTGAACTCAGCAACTTCATCCAGTTCAACCGCCCTCTTGAGCGCCTGTTCGCGGGCCAGCTGGACGCCCCCCATTGGTTTGATCTGCGTTACCAGACCCTGCAGCACCTCCATCGCCTGGAGCAGTCACCGGCATGGGGCCTGAGCGGCGTTCGCACCAGCCTTTTGCCCCACCAGCTCTATATCGCCCACGAGGCCGGCAACCGGCATGCCCCGCGGATTCTGCTGGCGGATGAGGTGGGGCTTGGCAAGACCATCGAGGCCTGCCTGATCCTGCATCATCAACTGCTCACCGGGCGAGCACGGCGGGTGCTCATTGTGGTGCCCGAAACCCTGATCAACCAGTGGCTGATCGAGCTGCTGCGGCGCTTCAATCTTCGCTTCAGCATCTTCAATGAAGAGCGCTGCCGCGCCATCGAGAAATCGGATCCCGACACGAACCCCTTCCACAGCGCCCAACTGGTGCTGTGCAGCCTCGGGCTCTTCACCGAATCCCCACAACGTCAGACCCAGGCCCTGGCCGGCGACTGGGACCTGCTGGTGGTGGATGAGGCCCATCACCTGGAGTGGTCAGAGCAGAAGGCCAGCACCGAGTATCAAATCGTCGAACAACTGGCCCAGGAGATCCGCGGGCTACTGCTACTGACCGCCACCCCGGAGCAGTTGGGGGACAGCGGCCATTTTGCCCGTCTGCGGCTGCTCGACCCGGACCGCTTTTATGACCTGCAGGCCTTTCGCCAGGAGGAGGCGCTCTACGCTCCCGTGGCAGAAGCGGCGGAAGCACTGCTGCATGACAGCCCTTTATCCAATGACAGCATCCAGCTACTGCTTAGCAAGCTGGGGGAAACGGATGCCGCCCCTCTGCTCCAGATCCTCAAGGAGCCAGGGGCTGCACGGGCACGGCATCAAGAGGCCAAGGCCCAGCTAATTGAGATGTTGCTGGACCGCCACGGTACAGGCCGCGTGATGTTCCGTAACACTCGGGCACGCATCCAGGGCTTTCCCGAACGGCGGCTGAAGGCCGTTTCTCTCCCTGCCCCCGGGCAATACAGCGAATGTCTGAAGGCCTTCGCCGCACGACACGCCGAGCATGACGAGCCCATGCTGCTGGCCCAGGCACTGCTGCTGCCAGAGGCCGTCTATCGCACCCAATCACAGGATGAATCCACACCCTGGTGGCGTTTTGACCCCCGTGTCGACTGGTTGATCAAGACAGTGCGGGCACTGCGGGGCGAAAAAATCCTGCTCATCTGCGCCCAGGCAGAAACGGCACTCGACCTGGAACAGGCACTGCGCATCCGTGAAGGTATCCCAAGCGCCCTGTTCCATGAGGGCATGGGCATCCTGGAACGTGACCGGGCAGCCGCCTGGTTCGCCGACATGGATGAGGGGGTACAGCTGCTGATCTGTTCCGAGATCGGCAGCGAGGGGCGCAATTTCCAGTTCGCCCATCACCTGGTGCTGTTCGACCTGCCCTTCGATCCCGATCTCTTGGAGCAGCGCATCGGCCGCCTGGACCGCATTGGCCAGCGGGAGACTGTCCGTATCCATGTGCCCTATCTTGAGGGCAGCAGCCAGCAGATCCTGCTGCGCTGGTTTCATGAAGGGCTCAACGCCTTCGAGACCACCTGCCCTGGCGGACATACCATCTTCAGCCGCCATGCCTCAGCCCTGCATGGCCTTATCTGTCAGCAGGCCATCGACAGCGATCCACAACAGGTCGATCATCTGATTCAGGAAACCCAAAGCCAATACGCCGAGGTCAGCCTGGCCCTTACCCAGGGGCGCGACCATTTGCTGGAGTTGAACTCCTGCCGACCTCAGGAGGCCGAGCAGTTGCTCACAACCATCCAAGGCCTGGATCAGGACCCTGAGCTGCCCACCTATATGGGGCAACTCTTCGACTGCTATGGCATTGATGTGGAAGAGCACTCCAGGGGGAGCCATATCCTGCACCCCACCGACCAGATGCGCTGCGACAGCTTCCCCGGCCTGCCACCGGATGGGCTGACCTTTACCTATATGCGGGATACGGCCCTGAGTCACGAGGACCGCCAGTTCCTGACCTGGGAACACCCCATGGTAAGGGATGCCATGGACATGCTGCTGGATGGCGGCACCGGCAACTGTACGGCCATCGCCGTAGAACACCCAGCCATAGAGCCCGGCAGCCTGCTTATCGAATCCCTGTTCCTGCTGGAATCTGTTGCCCCCAAGGCACTTCGGGCCGGGCGTTTTCTGCCCCCAACCACCCTCAGGCTATTGCTGGATCAGGACTTCCGGGAACTGGGGGATCAGATCCCCCTTGCCACCCTCACCCCAGCGGCCATTACACTAAACAGCAGCAACGCGGGGACACTCATCCGCCAGCAGCGTACCGAGATTCGGGACATGCTCTCTCAGGCGGAGGCCCAGGCCACCCAACAGATGCCTACCCTCATCAAGGCCGCACAGCAGAGGGCCCTGACCGCCTACACTTCAGAACTGCGGCGTCTGTCTGCCCTGCGCCAGGTCAACCACAGCATCAGGGATGAGGAGCTGGAAGGCCTACAGCAGGAGCTGCGCAACCTGCACCAGCATATCCAGTCGGCGCACCTACGCCTGGACGCAATCCGGCTGATCGTCGGGTCCTAGGGCCACACCCTGCCTGCTTCTGGCGGACCTTTGGGTATATGGCCTAGAAACCATACAAAATGCCAAACATTTCACACTATTAGCTAGTATCATTGTTAACTTATATCAGATAATTGCCTCGCGCCTGTAAAGTCAGCATAATTGCGGACGATAGTACAAACGGCATGGCTTTGCCTCGCACACAATGGGCATACTGAACCAATAATAAAAGGCTGCGCCTCTCTTACCGCAGAGGTGTGGCGACTCTATACCTAGCAGGTCTAAAGAGGCGATAACGGGCATAAAGTATGGAATCTTCCGTCTATAACGAAGCGCTTTTGAAGGACTATAAGGGCCAGGATGTGGATGCGATCATCCACACCGTCAGCGGTCTGATCAAGGATCCAAAGTTCCCCACCCTCTACCGCCGTCTGGTCAAGGAGGGCAAAATCACCTCCGCAGCCATCAAGATTGAGGATGTTGCCCGGGTGCTATTGGAAGAACTCGAGGCGGAGCTCCGGTCAAGCGGCGACCGGGTAGTCGAAAATAATTACTTTGATATCGCCGAGTCCCTAAAAAAACGCTTCAACGACGAACTGTCTGACATCTATATCAACACCAAGATCCCAAACGAATTCCTGGTTGAGATACGGGCCAGCGATGACCGGGGAGACACCAGCCCCCTCTCCGAAGAGCTGGTCACACGCTACAAGAACGAGCTGGTCCGCATTGAGAATGGGCGCCGTGCCATTGTTGATGTCCTGCAGCAATATACCAACTTCACCATCACCCATGCCAAGGCATTATCAAAACTGTTTGAACAACTGCAGGATAAGTTAAAAACAAACTACAGCTATGTTTCCCTGAAACCCTATTTTGCCAGTATCTATGCAACGGGTGGTGCCGTCGAAGAGAAATCCAAGGTGACCGATGCCGAGGAAGAGCAGGAAGTCATTGGCCGTTCACTGTTCTCCGAATACATCAATACGGGTGTTGAACCCACACTGATACAACAGGTCAATTTCAGGATTGCGGTCAATAAACTGTTCCAGTACCTGCTGAAACGCAAGGTCCTTTCACACAAAGAGCATCAGCAATACTGGCAGTTGATTTCCAAGATATTCAACTACCGTGGATCCTCCGATATCACGGAAAAAACCCTGAACTTCCTGGAAGATCTGTTAACCCAGGTCAATGAGGATGAGGTGGCCATCCTCAAACGACTGGCGCAAACCTTTGTGGACGAGTACCGCTCTGCGGAAGAGCAGATGAAAGTGCGCCACAATATGATTACCAAGGAGCTTGCATACACCCAGGAATTCCTGCAGCAGCTCGCGCAGAAGGGTGAAGAGCGTAGCGAAGAGGATGAGGAAAAGATTCGCATCGCCCAGGAGAAGATCGTCGGGCTGGATGGCATCTTTGTCATCCCACCCTCACTGGAAGATGCGGCCATACAGAAATCCTTCAGTGATCTGGAACGCTCAGCGCTGGGTATTTCCACTGCAATCACTCCGTCACAGATCACAGACTGGATAAAGATCTACTCCATACTCTTCTCAAATTCCGAATTTCTTGCCTACGCCCAGGCAGAGGTCGATTTTTCCATTATGCGGAAATACATTTCGGACCTCACCACCTATCATATGATCCTTAATATCTCCTCATTAAAAACCGTCATCGATCAGTCCCTGCGCGTAACGGATGAAGAGAAGGCAAGTCACTTCAAGCAGTTCAATGAGGCACTGAAAGCAAGACTGCAAGGCATGATGGGCAAGAAGAAAAAAGAGGTTACAACATTCAAGGAGATGATCGAGGAGTTGAGCTTCCTCGACAACGAAGCAACCCAATATGTCATCGCTGAAACCTTTAAGGGTTTTCAGATCATCGTCGATGCCTTCAACGCCACCGCAAATGAGGTCTTTGTCAGAGACCGCGAGGCACTGCTCAAGGAGTCAAAAGAGCTCTATACTCAGATCTGCGACCAGTGTATGCGCAACTTCGTGAAGCGCCCCATGCCCAGGGTAATCAAAAAGAAAAAGGAAGCAGATACGAATGAGAAGAAATCCTGGCTGGGTAAGCTCTTTTCCTGACACCCGAAAAATCACACCCCTCGCGGCCATCTAATTAAAGCCGAACCATTTTGGGTTAACTGTTTCCCCTATATCCGATCAGTATTTCTAAGCATGACCCGTTTCGTCCTCTGCCCTCTTAGCCACCTTTTTGTGCGACCACAAATGCAACCCCACATCCATTCCGATCTTCATCAGTACCATTACCACTAGCAGCGGCAACGGCGAACCCATACCAGCAGCAAATGCAGCCCCTACGATGAGAGTTATATGCATGACTACAATGCGTGCGTAAGGGCTACCCATCATGTTTTTAGCAGTGGTATAGCGAAACTCCTGGCGCAGTAGGTAATTAAACACGAAAGATATGCCATGGCTGATAAAAAGCACCAGGAAGGCAATCTCCATCATGGGGGTCATATGGGAGAACAGGTAGTTCACCACCCGCGACAACATCTCCAGAAACACCAGATGACCGGGCCAGGTAAGATTACCCATCTCAAGCTTGTCTTCACTGAGCGGCACAAACTCCATTAAAAACATGCCGTGGACACCGACAAAACCACCGTAATGCAGGCAAAAGAAAAAGCCCATGAACAGATTGCCTATCAATGCGCCCAGCGAACCCTTTGCCAACAGAATCTTTAGCAGGCTGTAGAAACCGATGATCAGATTTTCCGCCCAGTACAGCACAATCAATAGTCCGGCATCCCAATCCCCCCACAGCACGCCATACAGCGGAAGCAGATTGGCCAGCACCAGCACCACCGTCGGCAGGCGTTTGCCAAATTGCCCCATGAGGAGTTCGAAGGTGATCAGGCTGATCATTTATTTTGAGGATTGGGTCGCACCGGCAATGGGGCCGCAGGTATTTCCGGCCTCCTTCGAGAACAGCGCAGAATCCTTGCGCGCATTACCACTGATCCAGAAGCGGAAGGTGTAACCGACGCTGTCTTGATCCAATTCGTTAGTATAACCACCGCCAATGTGTTTCCTGGGATTGATCCTGCGCCGTTCTTCGCCTGAATAGTAGTAGAACTCATCCCAGTATTTGCCCGGCATCGCCTCAGTCGACGTGCTTATTTCTCCGCTCTCAGTAATTTGCACCAGACGAAATCCATCTTCCAGCCTCAAGGGGGATGCGCCGGGTACCTTATAGGTAATGCACAACCAGCCAGCATATCCTTCTGGAATAAGATAGCGATTGCGCTTCTGCACTAGAGGCTCGGCCATAAAGGAGACCATCATATAGGCCAGGGCCACCAGTCCGAGCGCCAACATGCCCATCCTGACAGCCGAACGGCTCATGCCTTCCACTTCTCCAATTCGAGTTCCCGCATCCTAAACTTCTGCAGCTTGCCGGTGACGGTCATGGGGAACTCATCCACAAAGCGGATAATCTTGGGGATTTTGAAATGGGCGATGTTGCCCTTGCAGAAATCACGCATCTCCTGATCATCGGCCTGCTCCCCGGCATGCAGTTCGATCCAGGCCACCAGCTCCTCACCGTAGAACTCATCGGGTATGCCGAACACCGCCACTTCGGCCACCTTAGGGTGAGTGAAGATGAAGTCCTCAACTTCACGGGGATAGATATTCTCACCACCCCGGATGATCATCTCCTTGAGCCGGCCGGTAATGCGCACATAGCCATCCCCGTCCATGCTGCCAAGATCACCGGAGTGCAGCCAGCCTTGTTCATCGATGGCCTTGGCAGTCGCTTGGGCATCACCATAGTAGCCCTGCATGATGTGATAGCCGCGGAAGCAGATCTCGCCCACCTCCCCTATCGGCACCGTCATCCCAGTTCCCACATTGACCACCTTCACCTCCTGATGAGGCAGATTAGTGCCGACAGTCTCGGTACGACGCGCCAGGCTATCCTCACGGGTGGTGAGATGGGTAATGGGCGAGGCCTCGGTCTCGCCGTAGCCAATCAGGATCTCTGAGCAGTGCAGATCCTCCATCACCCGTACCATCAACGAGGGCGGACAGGGGGCACCGGCCATGATGCCGGTGCGCAGGCTGCTCAAATCAAATTCCTGAAAACGCGGGTGCTCCAGCTCGGCGATGAACATGGTGGGCACGCCGTGCAGTGCGGTACATTTCTCCACATCAATCGCCTCCAGCACCTGCTCGGCATCGAAATGCTCGCAGGCGATGACGGCGCAGGCACCCACCGACAGACAGAGCAGATTGGCCAGCACCATACCGAAGCAGTGATAGAAGGGCACCGGGATGCAGAGCCGGTCCCTCTCGGTGAAGTGCATGGCCTGGGCGGAGAACCAAGCGTTGTTCAGGATGTTGTGGTGGGTCAGCACCACCGCCTTGGGAAAGCCGGTGGTGCCGGAGGTGTACTGGATATTGATGGGATCATCGCAATCCAGACCAGCGCTGATCTTTTCCAGCTTATCCTGCGTAACCTGCTCCGCTGCAGCCAATACCTCCTGCCAGAGGGTAAAGCCGGAATGGGGGCGCTCCGTCTTTTCAGCTTCTTTCGGTTCATAGAGCACAACATGCTTCAGGAAAGGATACTCCTCACTGCTCAGTTCACCAGGCTCACATTGGCCCAACTCCGACAGCAATTCGACCAGCATTGCCACATAGTCACTGCTGCGAAAGGCGGGAATGACAAACAGCCCCTGCACCTCGGAACGCTGCAAGGCATATGCCAGCTCTTTTGTTTTATAGGCAGGATTGATATTGACCAGCACGGCACCGATACGGGCGGTGGCCATCTGCAGCAGCAACCATTCGATGTTGTTGGTGGACCAGATACCAATACGGTCGCCCTTGCCGAAGCCAAGCCCGATCAAACCACGGGCAAGCTGATCCACGGCTTGGGCCAATTCGGAATAGCTGAGACGGCGTTGCTGGGGAATGGAGACCACCGCCTCCTGTTTCGGAAAACGCTGAGCGATATGAGCAAAATGCTCTGGGATGGTGGCGCCCAACAGGGGCTCGATGCCGCCACGGTGAATATAGCTTCGGCTCAGGTGTGCCATCACCCGCTATGCCACTGCTCGGAACCGGCTAGAATAGCGACCAACGTCTCAGCCCCATGGCCGTCCTCACCCGTCGTTCAGCCAGTTGCAGCGCCGCATCCCGCGGCATGATGCCTTGGGCCTTGGCCTCTTCCAGCACCTCCCTGGTGTTTCGGCGCAGCTTCTCCTCGATGGTAGCCATGGCCGCGGCCTGATTAGCACCCGCATACTCCATGGCCGCGCAAATCACCCCACCGGCATTGGCAATAAAATCCGGCACACAGAGCACACCCTTGTCATGGAGATATTTTTCTGCCCCGGGGGTAAAGGGGATATTGGCCCCCTGCACCACCAGTTTCGTATTCAGGCGCGCCACATTGCCCTCATGCACCACGTCGGGCCGCGCGGCGGGAATCCAGATATCGCACTCGATATCCACTACCTTATCCGGTTCCATGTATTTGGCGTCCGGGTACGCCTTGAGGCTCTTACCGCCTGCCTTCAGGGCAATCAGCTCGGCAATATCGAGCCCCTTGGAGTTGTGAATCACCCCTCGGGAATCCGCCGCGCCTACCAGGATCGCACCACGCTCAGCAAGAAACCGGGCGCAGTTTTTGCCCACTGCACCGAAGCCCTGCACCACCACTCGAGCCCCCTCCAGGTCCAGGCCACAGAACTCATGGGCCACATCTGCCGCATGACTAACACCCCAGCCGGCGGCGCCAATCTCATCCAGAGGAATGCCGCCAATCTCCCTGGGCAAGCCAACAGAGCGCCCGATCTCATCCTGGACCCAGCCCATACACTCCTCATTGGTACCCATATCCGGACCAAAGATGTAGTGCCCCTCGTCCCGCAGGGCACAGGCCATGGCACGGATCAGCTGTTCTTTCTGATCCCTGGGCATGCGGGGGTCGCCATAGAGCACCGATTTACCCCCACCATGGGGCAGACCGGCAGCGGCATTCTTGAGGGTCATGGCCCGGGCCAGGCGGGAGCATTCCGCTGCACTGACATCAGAGGCCATACGCAGCCCACCGATAGAGGGACCGGCCGCCACGTTATCGACCACCAGAACGGCCTTTAGGCCGACAGAGGGCTCATGAAGATGGACAATTTTGAGCGGCCCAAGGTCATCTGCATATTCAAATTCAGCTGCCATCAAATTTCCCTTGCTGCCGTCATGTCCCGCAGTGAAACCGCAGAATCCGGCGTGATCAATCAGTGATCATGGTCGTGATCACCCTCACTCTTACAGTGTCCACCACAGGGTTTGGCCTGGAAACGGGTGGTAAACCAAAAGATGGCCCCCTTCCCCGGCTCCCCTTTGACTCCCAGGGTGCCACCCATGAGGGCGACCTGCTCTTTAACGGTCGCCAAGCCCGATCCCTCGGCTAGAGGAGAGTCATCCCCCGCAAAGGATGCATTCAGCCGCTGCTGCTGCTCCAGGGGGATACCCTCACCGGTATCAGACACCCTGATCAGTACCGCACCGGGAATAGGCTCATCCGGGTCAGGCTCAACAGCAACCTGAATACCACCCTCCTCGGTATGTGCAAAGGCATTTTCAAGCAACTTGACCAGGGCCTGCCGTAGGGCATCCTCATCACCCAAGTAGCTGGACTGGACGTCGGGGCAGATATAGGTGCTGAGCCTTAGCCCCTTCTCCACCGCTTGGTCGAAAAAAATGTCAGTAGTTAAATCAATAAATTCTTCGAGATTAAACGCCCCAGACATAGCTTCCAGTTCCTCTCCTGAACAATCTTGGAAAACCAAGAAATCATAAACCAACCGCCCCAATTGAGACGCTTCCAGCAAATCTTGCCCAACATTTTAACCCGATAAAGCCCCGTTAAATATAGCCGCCCAACAAGAAAACAGATATAAGGCATATACTCTACCCTCCCTAGGGGTTACCGATCACCAGAAATCCCCAGCCACGGCAACCTGGCCACCAGTAAAATAAACCGAAAATATTGAAGTTAATGACTGACCAGCCCCGTATTTTTAGGTAGAATGGCGGGCTTTTTAGAATAGTGGCGAGTGAGCGGCGGTAGCGACTTTAGGGACCCCCCTCTCACTTGGTGTCGAGCTACCCAACCAGAGACTGACATGACTGACCTAACGCACTACCGAAACATAGGCATATTCGCTCACGTGGATGCCGGTAAGACCACCACCACCGAGCGAATCCTGAAGCTCACTGGCAAGATCCATAAGATCGGTGAAGTACATGATGGGGCAGCGACTACTGACTTCATGGATCAGGAGCAGGAGCGCGGCATCACCATTCAGTCCGCCGCTACCACGTGCGAATGGGATGGTCATCAGCTGAACATCATCGACACCCCCGGACACGTAGACTTCACCATTGAAGTATATCGTTCCCTCAAGGTGCTCGACGGCGGTGTGGGCGTATTCTGCGGCTCTGGTGGCGTTGAGCCTCAGTCCGAGACCAATTGGCGCTATGCCAATGACTCTGAAGTCGCCCGTATCATCTTCGTCAACAAGCTCGATCGCCTGGGTGCCGATTTCTACCGGGTCGTAAAGCAGGTTGAGGATGTGCTGGGTGCCAACCCTCTGGTCATGACCCTGCCTATCGGTACTGAAGATGACTTCGTCGGCGTGGTGGACCTGCTCACCCGCAAGTCCTGGACATGGGACGACTCCAATGATCCGCTCAGCTTCACGATCAGTGACGTGCCAGCGGACATGGTCGACGATGTTGAGACCTGGCGCGAGCAGCTGATCGAAACCGCCCTCGAACAGGACGATGACGCCATGGAGAAGTACCTGGATGGTGAAGAGCCTGACATCGACACCCTCAAGGCCTGCATCCGCAAGGGCACCATCGCTCTGGACTTTTTCCCCACCTACTGCGGCTCCGCCTTCAAGAACAAGGGTGTACAGCTGGTACTGAATGCCGTTGTGGACTACCTGCCTAACCCAACGGAGGTCAAGCCACAGCCTGAGGTTGATCTGGAAGGTAACGAGACCGGCGAATTTGCCATCGTTGATCCAAACAAACCCCTGCGCGCTCTGGCCTTCAAGATCATGGACGACCGTTTTGGCGCCCTGACCTTTATCCGCATCTATACCGGCCGTCTGGAGAAGGGCACCAACGTGCTCAATACCTTCACCGGCAAGACCGAACGCATCGGCCGTATCGTGGAGATGCATGCCGACTCCCGCGAGGAGCTCAACTCCGCTCAGGCGGGTGACATCGTCGCCGTACTGGGCATGAAGAACATCCAGACCGGCCACACCCTGTGTGATCCCAAGAATCCGGCCACTCTGGAACCCATGGTCTTCCCTGATCCTGTTATCTCCATCGCCATTGCACCAAAGGACAAGGGCGGTTCTGAGAAGATGGGCGTGGCGCTGAACAAGATGATCCAGGAGGATCCCTCCTTCCGCGTTGAGACCGACGAAGATAGCGGCGAGACCATCCTCAAGGGCATGGGCGAGCTACATCTCGATATTAAGATCGACATCCTCAAGCGTACCCATGGTGTTGAGGTTGAAGTCGGCAAGCCGCAGGTGGCCTACCGCGAGACCATCACCCAGCGCGTGGAAGATAGCTACACCCACAAGAAGCAGTCTGGTGGTTCCGGTCAGTTCGGTAAGATCGACTACATCATTGAGCCAGGCGAGCCCGGCAGCGGCTTCCAGTTTGAATCCAAGGTCACCGGTGGCAACGTACCACGTGAATTCTGGCCCGCAGTGGAGAAGGGCTTCAAGAACAGCCTGGATCAAGGCGTGCTGGCCGGATTCCCCTGCCTGGACTTCAAGGTCACCCTGATGGATGGCTCCTTCCATGCCGTTGACTCCTCCGCGATTGCATTTGAGATCGCCGCCAAGGGCGCCTATCGCCAATCCATTCCGAAGGCCGGCCCACAGTTGATCGAGCCGATCATGAAGGTCGACGTTTTCACTCCCGAAGATCATGTGGGTGACGTCATCGGCGACCTCAACCGCCGCCGCGGCATGATCAAATCCCAGGAAGCAGGCCTAACATCTGTGCGCATCAAGGCCGACGTGCCCCTGAGTGAGATGTTCGGTTACATCGGCGACCTGCGTACCATGACCTCTGGCCGCGGCCAGTTCTCCATGGAGTTTTCACACTATCTGCCATGCCCACGTAGCGTTGCGGATGAGGTCATCAAGGAAGTTCAAGAGCGTTTTGGCTAAGTAAGGCTCTTTAAGTTGTAATGCAGCCGGGCTGGTTAGAAATCCAGCCCGGCTGCAACACTTCGCAGGATAAGGATTTAAGAGACCTTAACAAGCCCCATAAAACCTCCAAGCTTCACCTACCCCCAACCCGCATACCACTTTTTTAATATCTCGCCCCAAACAACTGACTACTGTTATTAGGGATGCATGACACAGAGCGACCAGATGTGTTTGTTTGAGGGCTGTGCTGATCTACCGAGGTAGAACTAACTCTCAGCACACAGAAGCATTTGCCCTTCAATAACAGGTCATAGGGAGTTGGTGCCCGGGGCCGGAGTCGAACCGGCACGGTTGCAATAACCGGCGGATTTTAAGTCCGCTGCGTCTACCAATTTCGCCACCCGGGCAGGCAGGGAATGAACACCTATTGTATCGGCAAAACAGGTCAGGTGAAATAAGGGAAGCCCATAATCAATCAAATATCAAATGATCAGGAGCCTTCCCTACCATAATTGTCAGCAAAACGAACGATATCATCCTCACCCAGGTAACTTCCGGTCTGGGCCTCGATTAGCTCTAACGGAATATGCCCCGGATTTTCCAATCGATGCTTTGTGCCTAAGGGCACGTAGATAGACTGGTCTTCGGTCAACACCATTTCCTTGTCATCCAAGGTCACCTTGGCGGTACCCTTTACCACGACCCAGTGCTCAGCCCTGTGATGGTGTAGCTGCAGCGACAAACAGGCCCCAGGGTTGACCACAATACGTTTTACCTTGAAACGTTCACTCTCATCGATAGTCTCATAACTACCCCAAGGCCGATAAACCCTCACGTGATGTAGATGCTCGCATCGTCCAGAACTCTTTAACTGATCAACAATGTCCTTCACCTCTTGGACACGGGCCTTGTCTGCCACCAGTACCGCGTCTGCAGTTTCTACCACCACAAGGTTATCCAACCCCACCCCAGCGATCAGGCGGCTCTCGCCACGCAGGTAGCTGTTTTTTACATCCTTTGTCAGCACATCCCCAAGGATGACATTGCCATCCCCATCAGCTTCGGCCTCGGCAATCTCCGACAGGGCTGACCAAGCACCAACATCACTCCAGCCAGCATCCATGGGAACAACAACTGCCCGATCCGTCTTCTCCATCACCGCATAGTCAATTGATTCACTCGGGCAGGCAGCAAATTCCTCACGCCCTAGCCTCAGAAAATCCCGGTCTGGCTCACGTGCCTCGTAGGCCCGACGAGTGGCCTCCAGCATTTCCGGAAAATGACGTTCTAACTCTTGCAGGTAAGTATCCGCCCGGAACATAAACATACCGCTGTTCCAGAAGTAGTTGCCAGACTCAACGTAGGCCTTCGCTGTTTTCAGGTCAGGCTTCTCAACAAATTCCACCACAGGAAAAGCAGCCGGGCCCTCCCCTTTCTTATGGCCATCTCCATCCAAGGAACGCCTGATATAGCCATACCCGGTCTCCGGCTGAGAAGCGACGATACCGAAGGTGACTAACTTCCCGGCACCCGCTGCCTGAGCACCTACTGAAACACTTTCCATGAATGCCTCCTGATTTCGGATCACATGATCCGAGGGCATCACATATATAAGCGCGTCTTTATCCAGCTCCTGTGCAAATAACGCGGCACAGGCCACAGCGGGGGCTGTATTTCTACCCACGGGTTCTAACATGATTGCCGCTGGAACGACCTCCTGCTGGAGTAACTGCTCGGCCACAAGGAACCGATGCTCTTCGTTACAGACAACCAAAGGCTGATAACAGCCCTCCAAACCCGACACCCGCTCAACGGTAGCCTGGAAAAGCGACATATTATCTACCAGGGACAGGAACTGTTTTGGATAGGCACCTCTGGAGAGTGGCCAAAGACGCGTTCCTGAGCCTCCTGACAAAATGACAGGGATTATCATTTCTTACTCCATTCTTTAAGCAAAGCCATACACCATCGATTTATTTCCTGTGCCCGCTGTTCAGAGTCCGCTTCAGTATAACAACGTAATTCGGGCGCATTTCCTGAAGGACGCAGGTGGACCACCTCATTATTCTCAAATGTGATTCGTAGTCCATCTGTTTTATCAATCGACTGCACACAACCCAAGCTATTCCCAAACGCCCTATTAATGGCAGCCTGGTCATGGACAGCATCGCCTGTGGAGAATTTTCCAATTATGGAATTGCTTGATTCACTAGGAAAGTCCTTCAATCGATCACTGAAAGTGTATCTTGGTGGAAGCTGGTTCAGCAAACCGGATATTGAGACACCCCGCTCTTTTGAAAGCATCAAGATACTGAGAATCACGATCAGCGCATCACGGGTTGGCAG
>Ga0316190_10000273_pt1 | contig 34848 bp, 35 predicted proteins | sample Eddworburrow2_MG_FD_204929 | JGI IMG/M metagenome (GOLD analysis project Ga0316190, IMG submission 204929) | Coastal sediment microbial communities from Maine, United States - Eddy worm burrow 2 | ecosystem: Environmental > Aquatic > Marine > Coastal > Sediment | place: USA: Maine | collected... | reverse complement strand
AACTCCATCGGCACGGATCGTCGGTTTCTGGCCAGGTGGATGCCGGCCATCGAAGACTTTTTGCACTATCGGTCCGTGGATGTGACATCGGTCAAAGAGCTCGGCAAGCGCTGGTATCCGGATCAGATGTCCGACGCACCCCGCAAGAAGACGTCCCATCGGGCCCTGGACGATATTCGTGAGAGTATCGAAGAGCTCCGCTTCTACCGCCAGACCGTGTTCCGCCAACCCGACGGTCCGGTCTCGTAGGCATCGAGCCGACCGCCGCTCCGACCCGACTGGAGCCAAGCGAGTCCGATAGCTTGGCTCGGTGCTGGAGGTACCGTTCGCCAAGCTCGACCCGGAAGTTGAAACCCCTCGCCGCGCGACGCGCGGTGACGCCGGGCTGGACCTTGCAGCGCGTCATCCGACGACCATCGCGCCGGGCGGTGGACGGGCCCTGGTGCCCACCGGTCTGGCGGTCGCCATACCCGAAGGTTTCGCCGGACTCATCATGCCCCGCAGCGGGTTGGCGCTTCGCCATGGCGTCACCGTGCTCAACGCGCCGGGTCTCATCGATTCGGGTTACCGAGGCGAGCTGTCGGTGCTGCTCTGCAACACCGACCCGGTGTCGACCTTCGAAGTTCGGCGCGGTGACCGGATTGCCCAACTCGTTGTTCAACGGGTGGAGCTGGCGACGTTGGTTCCAGTCGATGACTTGGGAGCCAGTGAACGCGGGTTTCAGGGCTGGGGCCATTCAGGGGTGAGCACCACATGACGATCCACCAGCTCCACAATCGAGACTGGGGCTACGAGACCAACTGTTTTGTCTGCGCGCCGGACAACCGGGCGGGACTCCGCATCCCCTTTTTTCATGACGACACTTCCGACATGGTGTTCGCCGACCTGGCCCTGGGCGAGGCCTATTCGAGTGCGCCGACGATTCTCCATGGGGGTGTGCTGCTCGCCCTGCTCGACGAAGCGCAGGCCTGGGCGTGTATCGCGGTCGGCGGACGCTTCGCCCTCACGACCCGCACGACATCGGAGTTCTCGAGTGTGCTCATGGTCGACACGCCGTACCGGGTCGAGGCCCGGCTGAATCACGCAACCGAGCGGAAGATCACGACCGACGGCCGCATCGTCGACTCGGACGGCGCGGTGCACGTCACTTCGACCTCAGAGTTTGCCGTACTCTCCGAGGCCATGCTCGAGCGCACGGTCGGCTTGGAAGCCACCGAAGGCGTCCAGGAGCACCTTCGCTGAGCCTGGCCTCACACGAATACCTGACCTCCGTTCGGGCTGATCACCTGGCCCGTGATGTAGCCCGCCTCGTCGGCGGCGAGGAAGCGGTAGGCGGGCAGCAGGTCCTCGACTTCAGCCAACCTATTCTTGGGGATGGTCTGGCGAAGATCTTCGAGGAACTGTTCGTCGACGCCGTCGAGGATCGGGGTGTGGGTGGCGCCGGGGGCGACACAGTTGGCCGTCACATTTCGTGACCCGATCTCAAGCGCCAGGGTGCGGGTGAAGCCAATGATGCCCGCCTTCGCGGCGGCGTAGTGCGCCGAGTTGCGAGCCCCGAGATAGACCAGTTGAGAGGCAGTGTTGATGATGCGCCCATGGTCCCGTTTGAACATGCCGTCGAGCACCGCTCTACAGGTCAGAAAGGTGCCCCGCAGGTGTACGGCCATCATCGTGTCCCAGTCCGCCACGTCCATCCGACGCACGGGCGACACATGGACGTGGCCGGCATTGTTCACGAGTATGTCGAGGCTACCGAACGCCTCGGTGACCGTGGCGACCATCGCCGTGACGTCGCTTTCGATCGCGACGTCGGCGCGCACGGCCAGGCCCGTCACGCCATGGCCCTCCACCTGGTCGACCACGGCCAAGGCTGCGGCTAGCTCGTCATCGCTGCGGTGGTTGACGGCGACGCGGGCACCGGCCGCGGCCAAGGCGATGGCCACCCCGGCTCCGATTCCACTCGACGCTCCGGTAACGAGGGCCACCCGCCCGTCGAGCCGGTCGTTCATGAGCTGTGACCCACGGCGCGATGACGCTTCACGAGCTCCAGCTCGCGTCCCGACTCGGAGACGCGGTGTTCGTCGACAAGGTCGGTCACGAGCATCCCGAACCGGTGATGAGACCCGGTGTCCGGGTCCGCGAGGTCGTCGGTCAACTCTGCACTCGCACCGATCGTGATCGTTCCTTTGTCGGGATGGAAGCGCAGGCGGATCTGGCCCAGCCGCGGCCCGTGGCCGAGAAGCAGAATGAATGACTCGTCGATCGCCAGTTGGATGTCCTCGACCTCTCGATAACTGAACCCGTACCGCAATGCCAGGTTCGCGGCGGCAAGGCGAGCGATTCGTCCGTACTCGGGAAGGGCGGGCAAGTCGAGCAGCACATCGTCACCCACCGCGGTCCCGGTCATCGGCGCCCCAACGGTGGATATGATGCGGTGCCTGGGACCATCGCTTCAAGCTTATCGGAGCCATCAGCACGGCTGAGGTCGGCCGCCTCACCTTCGGGCCAGCGGGTCGACACTCCAACCTGCTGCTCGTAGGGTGAACCGGTGGATGTCGCCTCTCTGTTGCACGAGCTCACGCCCGAAGCCGAGCGCCTGCTCGCCCGGCATGACGCCACGAGCAAGCCTTGGTACCCGCATGCGCTGGTGCCGTGGGGCCGCGGTCGCGACTTTGATGAGGACTACGAGTGGTCGGCGGCCGAGGCCGGTCTCCCCGACGCGCTGCGCAGCGCGCTGTTCGTCAACCTGTTGACCGAGGACAACCTGCCGTACTCCTTCCGGGACGTACAGCGGATGTTCGGGCGTGATGGGGTGTGGGGCGAGTGGGGTCGACGCTGGACCGCCGAAGAGGGGCGTCACGCCATCGTGATCCGCGACTATCTCACCGTGACGCGGGCCCTGGACCCCGTCGAGCTGGAAAACGCACGGATTGCCCAGGTCAGTGGCGGGCAGGTGCCGGAGCCGCCGACGGCGCTCGATGGGTTCGCCTATCTCACCCTCCAGGAGTTGGCGACTCGTATCGCTCATCGCCAGACCGCGAAGCTCATCGACGATGAGGCGGGTTATCGGGTCATGGCCCGGGTCGGAGCCGACGAGAACTACCATTTTCTCTACTACCGGGACTTGGCCCAGGCCGCGCTCCGGATCGATCCCTCAGCCATGATGATCGCCATCGATGAACAGGTCCGAGGCTTTTCCATGCCCGGTACCGGTATCCCCAACTTTGCTCAACATTCGCGAGCGATCGCCAACGCCGGGATCTACAACCTCACGATCCACCACGATCAGATCCTGGCTCCGATCGTGCTCCGCTACTGGGATATCGGGCATCTCGAGAGTTTGACCCCCGAAGCTGAACAAGCCCGAGAGGCGTGTGTGGCGTGGATTGCCCGGATCGAGAAGGTTGGTCGGTGACTGGCCGAGCGGGTCGAACCGGAACTGGTCAGTTCCTGACCGGTCGTCGCGGGCGATGATCCTGGTCGATGCTGCGATCTGGCCGTGGCGCGGCCATCGTTGGGCCCATCTGGTCAGCGATACCGCCCTGGACGAGCTTCACGAGTTCGCGGCTGGGCTCGGCGTGAGACGGGCCGCCTTCCAGGGCGACCACTACGACATCGACGAGCGGCGCCGGGCGAGGGCCGTGGCCCGCGGCGCTCACCCGGTCGAAGGCCGGGAACTGGTGCGCCGTCTAGGTGCCGCCGGGCTGCGCGATCGCCGCACCGTTCCGCCTTGGGATGTGGTCGACCAGTTCCAACTGCAATCTCTCGACGACATTGATGCCCGGCTTCGTGCCCATATGGACGCCCCATCGGTGGCGACCCTGGTCGCCGACGTCGACCACGCGTCTCGCCAGGCCCAGACCACCAGGGCGTTTGAGGGAAGGCTTCTTCGTCGCGGTACCGAACAGCTCGTATCACTCGCCGGGCCCGCAGAGAGCCGCCAGCTGGTGGATATCAAGGTGCCGGGGGTTGTTCACATCAGCTGGGATGACCCCATCCGCACCGTGGAAATTCTTCGGCGATCCGTTACCGGTTGCGATCGCTCTCGAACATGTCATACACCCGCGGCCAGAAGCGGTCGCGAGCCGCCGCAATGCCGCCCACACCGAACTTGATCGCGAAGATCAGGGTCAGCGCGGAAGCCAGGGCGGTGAAGAGGGTGTTGACGATGTTGGTGGCGATACCAATCTGGTCGATGGCTGCGAACAGGCCGATGATCCAGATTGCGGCCGACGCGAGGCGAGCGGCGAGCGAGCCATAGCTCTGGGTCTGGAGGGCTCCGCCGATTACATCCTTGACGAAGTTGGCCAGAGCGCCGGTGATCACTACGAGGATCAGGGCGACGATCAGCTTCGGAAGGAAGGCCACGAAGGAGTCGACGAGTTCTTTGATCGAGTCAATGCCCAGTGCCGCAACCGCCATCTGGATGAAGATCAACATCATGAACCAGTAGACGAGTTTGGCGAGTAGTGCTCCCGAGTCGGCATAACCGGCCCGTTCGAGGTGGATGCCCAGCCCTCCTCGGTCGACGAGAGCGTCGAATTTGACGGCGGTCAATACTCGATGGGCGATAGCCCGCACGATCCGCGAGATGATCCAACCGATGATCAAGATGATCGCCGCTCCGAAGAGCTGCGGGATGAAGTTTGTGAACGTGGTCCAGGCTTCTGTAAGCCCGTCCACGAATCCAAAGTCTGCTGCGACGAGTGCCATGGGTAGTTCCTTTTTCGGCGAAGGCGGATCATGTCCGAGACGCAGGGGTCGGAAGAAAGGTCGCGGAGAATGTCCTGGCCACGATTTCCGGCGACGGCGGCACGGCGATAATTCAGAGGGTAGAGCACCCCGCGTCGCAATTCGCTCACCCCGCGACTTCAAAGGGCCACAGACGTCCAGTTCGTGCGATGGAATCGGCCCAAGATCTGATGATCGACAATCAGGGAGTAGCGTCGGGTGGGCCACGCCCAGCCGTGGAACGCCGAATGACGAAGCCAATCGCGGACGCCAACAAACTCACTAGTCCTCGCGGTCGGGATCGTCGTCGCGGTGGGGATCACCAGCCCTGAAACTCTCGAACCGATTCCCGCGCAGCTGGTGATCTATCTGCCGCGAGCGCTGGTCGCAGGGCTTTGGCTGATCATCGGAAAAGTGATCGGCGTGATCGGCGCTACCGCCGTTGGGCAGGCGATGCAACGCGCCACAGGCAAGCGTCAGTTCGGGGTCGAGCGAGCTATCCAGTCGGCCACCATGGTCCTGTCGGTCCTGTTGGCCCTGACCCAACTGGGGATCAACACAGACATTCTTAACATGTTCGTCGCCGGTCTGATCGGAGCGATCGCCCTGGCCGCCGCGTTGATCGCAGGACTCGGCGGGCGCCAGATCGCAGGTGATGTCGCCGCGGGCCGGTCGGTCCGACGCTTCATCCGCCCGGGAGCCCGGGTGTTCTCGGCTACGGTGTCCGGTGTCGTGCTCGAATTACACCCCGTAACCATCGAGGTGCGTTCGGACGACGGCGAAAGGTACCACGTGCCTTACAGCTCCTTGTTGGAAGGGCCGATCCGAGTGGTTCCGGCGGGGCCGGCCTCCGGTACTGGGCCCGCCGAATATCCAGCCTGAGGTTGCCATGAGGCCGGGTCCTGCGGAAGCGGCGGCTGTCGGGGAGGCTCGAATTGGTGCTGGATCGGGGCCTGGTCGCCCGCGGCCCTCGGTAGGCTTGAGGCCCTACCACACAGAGGAGGGTTCCGGGTGGATCATGCGCCGACGATCCAAGGGGCAGGAACCGGGGGGCAGGCGGTGGCCACCGGGATCATGAGTGAACCGCTGTTTCGCGCCCGGATTGGTGGTCTGTCGTTGCTGAGCGTCTGCGTGCTGGCGTTCTCCATCTCGCCACTGATGGTGGGTGCGTTGTTCGCCTTGGTTTGCGCGTTGGCGGCCTTGGAGCTGTCGACGTTGGACCTGAGCCCTCTACGGGAGTCGAGCGATTCTGTGCCCGTTCGAAGGGGAACTGAGATCGGGCCAAGCAGGTGGGTCCGAAGCATCAGTACGCGTGTGACCGAACAGGGCGCCGATACCATCGAGCGATGTGGACCGATATAGGGGGTTTTCCCGAGGTCGACCGGCTCCCGGTGGGCGATCGGTTGTACTGCAACCGCACCCTGCGACTGGACCAGGTGCAGATCGTCGGCTTCGACATGGACTACACGCTGGCTATCTACAACCAGCGAGAGATGGACCGCCTCGGTATCGAGGCCACGGTGCGAAACCTGATCGCCTGGGGCTATCCCCGTGAGCTCGCGACTATGCCGTATCGGGCCGACTTTGGCATCCGGGGCCTCCTGGTAGACGCCAAGCGCGGCAACGTGCTGAAGATCGACCGTCACCGGTATGTGAAAAAGGCGTACCACGGTCACACGGAGCTGGACCGCGACGAGCGACTCTCCGAGTACGAGAGCCGCCAGCTGCGACCGGGTTCGGGACGGTATCGATGGGTCGACACCCTGTATGAGCTGAGCGAGGTGGCGGTCTATGCCGCGGCGGTCGACCAGCTCGAAGCGATGGGTGAGGAAGTCGACTACGAGCAGCTGTTGACCGACGTGAGGCGGGGGGTCGATACCGCGCACAGGAACGGCGATATTTTTGCCGCTCTCCAGAGCGACCTGGGCCGGTATCTCCGACGCGATAACCAGCTCGGGCCGACCTTGCACCGGTTGCGTAGCGCGGGGAAGCGACTCTTCGTGCTGACGAACTCCCCCTGGCAGGCGACCAACACCATCATGTCGTACCTGCTGGACGATGCTCTCCCGGAGTACCCGTCCTGGCAGGGCTATTTCGACATCGTGGTCACTGCTGCCGGTAAACCGGGCTTCTTCACCGGTGATCGGCCCTTCCTGGCCGTCGATGCCGACGGGGGCACCGAGCCCGCAGGGGGACTCGAGCGCGGCGGCGTCTACGCTGAGGGGAACATCACCGAGCTCGACCGGTTCCTCGATAGCGCGGGCGACGGCGTGCTCTATGTCGGTGACCATATCTACGGCGATGTGCTGCGAGCCAAGCTTGCTCCGGGTTGGCGCACCGTGATGATCATTCAAGAGCTCCCCCACGAGCTCGAGGGATTGGCTACGCACCGCGAACAGTTCCGCCAGATTGACGAGCTCGAGGAGCTGCGCCGTACCCATCACGACCAGGTTCGCTTCTGGCGATCGGCCGATGCCGACCACTTCCTCGGTTCGGGCCAGCTCCAGCTCGATTTCGCAGGTACCCATGACGGCGCCACGCCCGAGCAGTGGAAGCGGGCCCAAATCGACCATCACCTCGCGGCGATCCGGTCGGTCGAAGAGCAGGTCGAACAGCTGGAGGCCGAGGTCGACACCGCCTTTCATCCCTACTGGGGTTCACTGTTCCGGGCCGGAACCGAGGTCTCCTCGTTCGGGAGCCAGGTGCTCCAATATGCGTGTCTCTACACCGATCGGGTGTCCAACCTCGGCTCCTATTCCCCGGTGCACTATTTCCGGAGCCCACGCCAACGCCTACCCCACGATGTCGTGTAGACCACTGGCCGAAAGACTGGGCCCGGCCTTCTCGCTGGCCTGGCCCTTCGCTGGCCTGGTGGTGGTGAGTAGCTAGGTCAGGCCAGGAAGTCCTTGATGAGGGTGGCGGCAACAGCGGGTTGCTCGTGGGGGATCATGTGACCACACTCGGCCAAACGCTCGAGGCGGACGTTGGCGATCGCCTCGGCGAAGGCGGCCGCGTACGCCGGCGGGATCAGGCGGTCATCGTCGCCCCACAACACCAGTGTCGGATTGGTGATCCGATACAGCCGTTTGGACAGGCGACGATTGGGGATGGGAAAGAGGATCTTGCCGGCCGTTCCCAGACGCCGCGCGTTGCCGACCATGAACTCGGTGAGGGCACCGTCGCTCGAAAAATCCTGGCCGGCGGTCAGCAACTTCTCTCCCGCCACGGGGTCGTGGAACAACACCTCGGCCAACTCGAACGGGAGCATCGCAAAGATGTCCGTGATCGGATGCTCGTCCAACCACAATCCCGCCGAGGCGACCAGCACGAGCCGGTCCAACGAACCGGGATTCAGTGCCGCCATCTCGGCCGCGATCATGCCGCCCATCGAGTGGCCGACCAGGTGGGGCGCTCGATCGAGATTGAGTTGATCCACCACATCCCAGCCGTGGAGGGTGAAGTCGAGCATGTCCTCGAGTGCGGTCTCGGTGTTGTCGGGGCCGTAGCCGGGCCAAACGGGCGCGTAGACATGGAACGACTCGCCCAGGGTCTCGAGCATCGGCTCGTGGGCCAGGTGGCCTCCGGCGCCGTGGAGGAAGACCAGCGGTGGTCCGTCTGTTCCGAACTCGACGACGTCGGCGGCCAGGCCCCGTCGTGTGGTGATGCGGGTGGTGGTCGCGGTGCTCATGACAAGGAGTTCCCGGCGCGGTCGACCTTGCGGGTGGCAGCGGGCATCGTCGCGACGGTGTCGACACGATCCTCGAGGGGATGACACCACCAACGATCCATGTCGTAGTCCGGCCAGATATCCTGGAGCTGCGGCATCACCTTCTCGGCGAACAACTGGGTCGAGTAGCGCGTCTTCCAGTCCGGCATGTCCCCCATGTGGAGAAGACAGAACACGGTCCCGATACGCAGGTCCTTGATCATCTGTTCCATCTGTTCTCTGACCGTGTCAGGACTGCCCGCGATGACGAATCCTCCCTCGACGAGGTCCTTCCAAGTGAGGGTCTGAAACAACTTCATGTTCTCTTTGCGGAACTGGGCGAGCTTGCCGGCCTTGATGGTCTTCAGCGTTCGATAGCCCGGCGGATCCGCGTATCCCGGGTACACGTGGAGACACCGGTTGAAGAAGTACAACAGGTGCTCGGCGTAGAGCTCTTCGGCTTCGGCATCGGTGTCGGCCACACAGATGATCTGTGCGAACGAGGCTCGACCCGGGTGATCGTCACGGTCACCCCGTTCGCTGACCCGTTCCCAGTAGCCGTCGAGCAGCGCCTTTCCCGCCTTGTGCCCGTTGAACGAGAGGTAGGAGTAGTTGTAGTCGTGGTCGAGACAGAAGTCCCAGGTCTCGATCGATCCACCGCCGGGAACATAGATGGGTGGGTGGGGTTTTTGGATGGGCTTGGGCCAGCAGTTCACATAGCGGAGCTGGTTGTACTTTCCGTCGAACGCGAACGGCTCGGTCTCGGCCCACGCCCGCATGATCAGCTCGTGCGCCTCGTCGTACTTGTCGCGGGTGAGGGCAGGGATCTGGCCGTAGCAGAAGTTGGTGTCCATCGGGGTGCCGACCGGGAAACCGGCGACGAGACGGCCACCTGTGATGCAGTCGAGCATCGCGAGCTCTTCGGCTACCCGGATCGGCGGGTTGTAGAGGGCGATTGAGTTACCGATCACACAGATGGCCGCATCGGTGGTGCGACGGGCCAAGCCAGCGGCGATGATGTTGGGCGACGGCATGATCCCGTAGCCGTTCTGGTGATGTTCGTTGACCCCGATGCCGTCGAACCCGACCGCGGCTGCGAACTCCAGCTGGTCCATGTAGGTGTTGTAGATCTCGTTGGCGCGAACCGGATCGAACAGGGTGTTCGGGATGTCGACCCAGACCGAGCGGTTCTTCTCCCGGAAATCCTCCGGCAGATCTGGCCAGGGCATCAGGTTGAACCAGGTGAACTTCATGTGGTTGTTCCTTCCGGACCGAGTGCTGCCAGTATCTCAGACACGGTCTGACGCGTACCTGTCGTCGGCAGCCACGAATCCGGCGTCGGCGATACGCAGGAGGGCGGTGATCGAGTCGTTGAGCGGGGTGGGTATGGCGTGCTGTCGACCCTTGCGGCCGATCACGGCGTTCCGTACCTCCCACTCGAGGGGCTGGTCGTCCCGCCGATCTTGCGCGATGGAGGAAGTGTGGCCACCCGCCAACTCCAGGCTGCGCGTCACCACCTGGTCGGCGAGGTCGTCCGGGAGGTCGGCGCCCTCAGCTCGACCTACCGTGATGATCTCGCCGATCAATTGGCGGGCGTACTCCCTCAAATCGGGCTCGGCGACAACCCCGTTCTTGCGGAGCGTCAGCGCGCCGACCGATCCGAACAGGGCGTTGCCGGCCAGCTTGGTCCACGCGGCCGTGAGGAAGTCCTCGGTGACCCGGATCCGGATGGGCGCATCGCTGTACCAGTCGGCGAATCTTCGTCCGTGCTCGTCGTCGGGCACGGTCAACAGGCCTGCTGATCGCTGGACAATAATCCCGGGCTTGGTTCGTTCGGCCGCCAGGTTGACGACCACGGGAAGTACGGCCGATGCACCGACCAACGGCTGCACCCGCTCGCGGTGGTCGACACCGTTTTGCAGGACTGCCACCATGGTCTCCGGTCGACAGATCTGCTCGAGCCATGGTTGCGTTCCGGCGGTCTGATAGGCCTTGGTCGCCAAGAGCACCAGATCGACCGGGCGCTCTCCCAGGTCCGGCGCGAGCTCGCTTGGGTCGGTGAGCACACGAACGGGGGCGTCCACGGCGATGCCGGGTCCGGTGACCGACAATCGTTCGAAGGTGCGACGCCCACAGATCGTCAGGTCCAGGTCGGAACGACCGGCCCACAACGCGCCGGTTACCGCGCCGCCGATGCCGCCGGGTCCGATCACCACTGCACGCAAGTCAGCCTCCCGGCCACCGCCGTCCGATCCTCAGCCGGTGGTGGCTTCCGGCGAACCTATCAAGCGGGCGGTCTTGTGGGGAGCGCGGAAACCTTGAACAATCTCGCGGTGGATGGTCCTCATCTGAACACCGTGGTGTATGCCGGTACTGGTCCTTACTGCCTGTTGGTGCACGGCGCCGTCGCCAGTCGCTCCTACTGGTATGACAACATCGACGAGCTGTCGACGGTGTGTCGGCCGGTCGTGGTGGAGCTCTGGGGGCACGGGAACTCGCCAAGCCCCGTCGATGCCGGTCGCTACGAACCGGATGCCTATGTCGAAGAGTTCGAGTATCTGCGCCAGGATCTGGGCGCCGACGGGTGGTTCACGATCGGCCAGTCGATGGGGGCGGCCCTCACCTTACGGTACGGGTTGGCCCACCCCGAGCGGGTCCTCGGCCAGATCATTACCAACTCCAACTCGACGTTCACCGAGGCCGCGGTGTGGATGCAGCGGAACCACGACTTTGTCGTGCCTCACGCCGAGCGGGTGGAAGCCGAGGGGCCAGGGGTGTTGCGCGACACCTGGTTCAACCCCAGCCGCTCGCGGCGATTGTCGGAGCGGCTACGGGAGAGGTTGGCCGTGGAGTTCGACCAGCACACCGCACCGGGCATCGCGGCCACGTTGCGCATCACCAACGCCACGCTCCCGCTCGGAGACCGGGTCATGGCGATCACCCGGCCGACCCTGTTGACCAACGGCACCCTGGAGCCAGGCTTTCAGAAGTTGCTCGAATCGGTCCGCCGTATCCCGGGGTTGGAGGAGGTCGAGATCAACGGTGGCCATGCCGTGAACGGTCATGATCCAGACGCCTGGAACAGAGCGGTCGTTGGCTTCATCCGGCGGCTCACCGCGGGGAGTTGACCGACCACGGAGAAGGCCTGTGGTAGGAGTGAACCTCACTACTTCACACCCTGTGGGATAGGGCCCGCACGGGGGGTGATCTGATTCCCAAAGTGCTCCTCGCGAATCGGTTGGTGGTCGGTATCGTCCAGAAGTGTGGCTTCACCGGCACACCCACGGTTGCGCGCAACCGCCAGCGACACGACGATCCTGTCCGCGGTTCGGCCGCTAGGCGCGGCCGCGGATACCGGGCTTGATGGAGCGCGCCTTGAAGCGATAGCTCTCGACCAGGATTCTTCGACCCGCATCCTGACTGAGGTCGATCCCATGCTCGTCTCCGCGCCGTTCGGCTACGGGCATCTGTCCAGTGCCGGAACGTTCGTCGCCGCGAACCCACAGCTGTGTCGAATCGCCGGTCGGGCAGAGCCAGACCTGCTCGGGGTGGGGATCGCCGAGCTCTTGCATGGTGACCACCACGAGTCCCTCGACGACATCCAACGCGGGCTGGCCGTCGAGGAGCTGAGGGTCAAGCTCCGGCTGGCGGACGGCCGCAGTGTGCGCGTGGATATCGCGAGCTGGACGGTGCCTGGCACCGCCACGGTTGCCGTGTCGGTGCGAGAGCTGAAGGCTCGCTTCGATGGATCGTCCACCCACGTGATGTTCGAGGACTCCGAGGGCTGTTTCGGCGATGCCCTACTCGAGTCGGGGGAATCTCAGCTCCGTCATCTCGCGCTGCACGATTCACTCACCGGTCTGGCCAATCGGCTGCTGCTCGCCGACCGGGTGGAGCAGGCCTGCGCCCGGGCGGCCCGTGACGGCAGCACGATGGCCCTGCTCGTCTGCGACGTTGACGATTTCGAGACGATCAATCGCCGTTTCGGTCCGAGGAACGGAGATCGTCTCCTCGTCGAGCTGAGCGAACAGATCAAGAGTGTTGTTCGGCCCAGCGACACCGTGGCGCGCATGGGCTGGGACGAATTCATTGTGGTGTGCGAAGGACTGGCCGACGACGACCAGGCGGTTCAGATGGTCGATCGCATCAGCGCTGAGGTCAACAACCCCGATCATCTCGGCTCCGACGGTCTGACCATGACCGTGTCGTTCGGGCTGATCACGGCCACAGGCGAGTCGGCCTCGACCAAAGATGCCGCCCGACTGTTGATGGACGCCGAGACGGCTCTCAACCAGGCGAGGGTGGGTGGTGCCCGGTCGGGATACGAAGTCTTCAGTGAGGACCTGCGGGAGTACGCCCGCGAGCGCCTCCAAATGGAGAGCGACCTGCGGGTGGCCCTGAAAGCGCATGAGTTCGAACTCCACTACCAGCCGGTGGTCGACCTTAAGTCCGCACGGGTTGTTGGATTCGAAGCCCTCGTTCGCTGGAACCACCCGCTTCGGGGCTTGCTGCCGCCGGGCGATTTCCTCGAGGTGGCCGAAGATGTGCCCCATCTGGTCCGCCAGCTCGGCGAGCTGGTGCTCGAGGAGGCGTGCGACGAGATCGCTCGCTTGCGGGAGTTCGACCCCGACGTCTGGGTGGCGATCAATGTTTCGGCTCGCCAGCTCGGGGAGGCCCGCTTCTGTGATCAGGTCCGGCGAGCCCTCGAAGAGCGGGCATTGCACTCCTCCGCTCTGAGGGTGGAGCTGACCGAGTCGGTCCTGTTGGAGAGCGGGGGCCAAGCGGTCGAGGACCTGGCCGAGATCCGCGATCTCGGGGTGCGCCTGGCGATCGATGATTTCGGAACCGGATATTCCTCATTGGCCTATCTGCAGACCCTGCCCTTCGACGAGCTGAAGATCGATCAAGCCTTTGTGTCCGATCTGGACGTGAACGAGTCCAGCACCGAGATCGTCAACGCCATCGTGAAGCTCGGGCGGGCGCTCGACGCCACCGTTATCGCCGAGGGGGTCGAGACCCGAGCCCAGCTCGAGACGTTGGTGAAACTCGGCTGCGATTGTGGCCAGGGCCACCTTTTTGGTCGCGCTGACGTGGCGGGTGACCTCCGGCTTGATCCGGCCTTGGTCGCTTTGCTCCGGGGGCTCTGAGAGAGCGAACCGAAAGGGGAACCCCCTTCGGTTCGATCTCCTGTTACGAGAAGGCGTTGATGCCGGTGATGGCCTGACCGAGGACCAGGGTGTGAACCTCGTTGGTGCCCTCGTAGGTGTAGACGGACTCGAGATTGTTCATGTGGCGGATCACCGGGTACTCGGTGGTGATCCCGTTGGCACCGAGCACCGAGCGCGCTTCGCGGGCGATCCACAACGCTTCTCGGACATTGTCCATCTTCCCGAAGCTCACCTGGGCCGACGTGATCTTGCCCGCATCTTTCATGCGGCCCAGATGCAAGGCGAGCATCGTCGATTTGTTGACCTTGACCATCATCTCCACCAGCTTGCGCTGGGTCAGCTGGAAGCCGGCGATCGACTTGCCGAACTGGACCCGCTCAATCGCGTACTCCAGGGCGGACTCGTAGCACGCTCGTCCCGCTCCGGCGGCACCGAACAAGATGCCGAATCGGGCTTCGTTCAGACACGACAGGGGGCCACGCATGCTGGCCACCTCGGGTAGCACCGCGTGTTCCGGGAGCCGAACGTCTTCCATGACGAGCTCGGAGGTCACCGACGCCCGCAGCGACACCTTCTTGTGGATGTCGTTGGTGGAAAAGCCTGGGGTGTCGGTCGGAACGACGAAGCCTCGGATCCCTTCGTCGGTGCGGGCCCACACGACCGCCACGTCTGCGATGCCCCCGTTGGTGATCCACATCTTGGTGCCGTTGAGGATCCAATCCGAGCCGTCGCGTCGAGCGTTGGTCTTCATGCTGCTCGGGTCGCTCCCCGAGTCCGGTTCGGTCAGGCCGAAACAGCCGATCAGCTCGCCGGCCGCCATCCGTGGCAGGTACTCCTGTTTCTGTTCCTCGGACCCGAAGGCCCAGATCGGGAACATTGCGAGGCTGCCCTGGACCGAAACGAAGCTGCGAGCCCCGCTGTCGCCCGCTTCGAGCTCCAGACAGGCCAAGCCGTAGTCCACCGCGCTGGTACCGGCACACCCGTATCCGGTGAGGTGCATGCCGAGCAGCCCCATCGCCCCGAACTCCTTCGCCATCTCTTTGGGAAAGATGCCTTGGTCGAACCAATCGCCGACGTCGGGCAGGATCCGATCCTTGACGAGGCGGCGCACCGTGTCCCGCATCAGAACCTCTTCATCGTTCAGATGCGCGTCGATGTCGAGGAAGTCGTACGGGTTCCCGTCCCGGCCTTGGTGCTGGGCGGTGTGTCTGTCGCTCATGGGTACCAGTATCGACGGCGTTTGACGCCAGGGCCACCCGTGATCCGATCCGCGGCGGATTCGGTTCAGTACAGGCCGAGCATCCGACCCGCGAGCGCCACTACCGCTACGACCAGGACGGGTCGGATCAGCCGATCGCCGCCCATGACCGCCAGCCTTGCGCCGGTGGCCCCGCCGGCCACGAAGCCGACGGCCAGGAGCAGGGCGGGGCTCCAATCGATCTGGCCCCGGATGATGAAGACGGGCACTGCCACCGCGGTGATGGCGAAGATCACCACGGTCTTGATGCTGTTGGCCAGGATCAGGTCGAAACCGGACCGAGACAACGCGAGCAGCAGGATCACCCCCACCCCGGCTTGAAGCGCCCCTCCGTACACCCCGATGGCCAGAAAGACCCCAAACGAGACGGCCGGGGACCATGCTGAACCGGCCGTGTCGTTCGCGGTCGGCGTCTTGGGTTTTGGTGGTCGGAGGCTGAGAATCAGCAGGGGCACCATGGCGACGCCGAAGATGACCTTGAAGGTGTCGTCGGCCACCAGCGAGATGAGAAACGACCCGATCACCGAGCCGATGGCGATCGGAACGATGACGGGTATGGCTGGTTTCAGGCCCGAAAAGCCCCCCTTTCGGTACTGCCATTGCGACGAGGCGTTGGCCACGAGTACACCGACCCGGTTTGTCCCGTTGGCCACGGTGGCCGGCAGCCCGATCATTAGCGTCAGGAGGGGTACTGTCAGCAGCGAGCCGCCGCCGGCCATGGCGTTCACCCCACCGGCCACGAATCCCCCGGCGACCAACACGACCGCTTCCAGGACACTCATGAGCGCGGCCTGGCCGTTTGACCCACTTCTGCGGTCATCGACCGGGATTCGAGGGCGATTTCTGACCCATCGCGGTGGAAATGCGAACGATGTGGTGTAGTCAGGTCTACGCGCCCGCTTGTGGCGCGGAGAGGATTGGAGATGAGCCGACCGGCAGTGGGTGTAGTAGGCCTCATATTGTTTGTCGCCCTGTTGGGCGTCGGCACCCGATGGGCTGTTCCCCATGTCGAGGACACGTTGCGCGTCGAGTCCGAACAGAAGCTCAATGCGCTGGCGGGGGGCGGGTCGTCCCAGGTGGATTTCGAGGGTCGTACGGCTCTTATCTCTGTCGATGATCGGGACCGGGTGGCCGAGGTGACCGAGGCGGTGCTGGCCGTTCCGGGCGTGCGCCGCGTCAACCTGGTCGAGATCGGACCGGGCGGCAACGTCGATGAGGACCCAGCGTCCGATGCCCGGGCGGGAACCACCACGGCCACTGCTGCTGATGAGTCCGGCGCGACAACGATGACCACGGTCGACCGAGCGAACCAGGCGGGGAGAGAAGACGACACTGGCGCTGAGTCCACTCCAGAACCGTCAGTAGAGCAAACGGCGAGCATGATCTCGATCGTGTTCGCTGAGGGTGAAGCCGTCCTGTCGGGGTCGGTGGCCGACGACTCGGCCCGCCGGGGCCTGGTAGGGGCGCTCGGGGGTTTGACCCCTCCCGTGCTCGCAACCGACGAGTTGAGGGTAGGTGGTGGTGAGCCCGACGAGCGGATCGCTGCGCTGATCGCGCTCTTGCCGGGGCTGGGCACCCACCTGGCGTCGGGCACGGTCGAGCTCGGCTCCCAAGGCTTGTCCGTCCTGGGTGCTGCCCGGTCGCCCCAGGCTCTGGAGGCGGTGAACCTGGCGCTGGTCGATGCCCGGACTGACGATCTGGAGGTCACGACGGCCATCGTCGTGGCTGAGGCGGAGTCTGGGGCCAACACCCTCCAGGGTGAGCTCGACTCGATACTGGCCCGGGCCCGAGCCGCCGATCCCGCCTCGGTCCAGTTTCCCGACCGGGGCACCGACCTGAGCGCTCCCTCCAAGGCGGTGCTCGACCAGGTGGCGAAAGCCCTGGCTCGTTTTCCGGACACGGCGGTCTCCGTTCGGGGTCACACCAACTCCGTCGGGTCCGACGGGCTCAACCAGCGCCTGTCACAAGCTCGCGCCGACGCCGTGGTCGACTATCTGGTCGACTCGGGTATCGAGCCCGGACGGCTATGCGCCGTTGGAATGGGTGAGTCGGAGCCACTGGTGAGCAACAACACCGTCGAAGGTCGCAGCGTGAACCGCCGTGTCGATTTCCAAATAGTGGCATAGCCCCGCCTCGGCGTCAGTAGGGCAGTGCTTTAGGGCAGCGCCGGTGCGGTCGGGGCGTACAGCCATGCTTGAAAGAACTGGTCGAGGCTGTAGCCGGCAACACGCTCGGCGACGTCTATGAACTGTGCGGTGGTGGCGTCGGACTGGCCATGGCGTTCGATCCAGGTGCGCATGACGGTGAAGAACGCGGGATCACCCAGCTCACGGCGGAGGGCATGAAGGGTGAGCGCCCCCCGGAAGTAGACCCGACCGGCGAACAGGTCGTCCCGGCCCGGGTCCCCCGGTCGACCGTAGCCGCGGGCGATTACTTGGCGGGCCCACGCATCAGCGTCGAAGCTCGGGTCGGTTGCTTGCGACCAGATCACCTCGGAGTAGGTGGCGAAGCCCTCGTTGAGCCAGATGTCCTCCCAGCGGGTCAGGCTGAGATGGTTCCCGAACCATTGGTGGGCCAGTTCGTGCAACACGATGTGTTCATAGCGCCCGTCCCCGGCCACCAGATCGCGACCGAACACGGACAAGGTCTGGGTCTCGAGCGCGAAGCCGAGCTCTCGATCGACGACCACTGCGCCGTAGCTGTCAAAGGGGTACGGCCCGAACGTGTTGGCCAAGACCCCGATCATCTCCCCGGTGCGGGCGAAGGCCGCGCGGGCTTCGGGGGCGAGCCTCGACGGCGCGTAGTGGCGAACGGGTGTGCCGTCGGGCGCCGGTGCGCCATCAATGGGCACCAGGTCGCCGATCACTACGGTGGCGAGATAGCTGGCCATGGGGTCGTCGAGCTCCCAGATCCAGGTCTTGGCGTTGGGCTGCGTTTTTGTCTCGACGAGGGTGCCGTTGGCCGCCACCGAGAGCTGGGGCGGGGCGGTGATGCGAAGGACATAGGTTGCCTTGTCGGTCGGGTGATCGTTGACGGGAAACCAGGTCGATGCGCCGTCGGGTTCGCTGACGACATACGCGCCACCGGACGCCGTCCGGTTCCAGCCGGGCTGACCAGGGGGGGCGGTGTTCGTCAGCGCTTGGGGGACGCCGTGGTAGCCGATAACCGTCAAGAACCTCCGGCCGATCCCGATCGGTACCTCGGGACGGATGGTCAGCTCACCGAGCGGGCCGAGGCCACTCGGCTGGTTCGGGGTGCGGACATAGCGGGTGGGGAGGCCATCGACGGTGACGCTGGTCACCGTGAGTCCCGACAGGTCGAGGTTGTAGCTCGAGAGGTACTCGGTGGCCACGGCGGTGATCTCGACCAGCGCGTTGATCGAGCCGGTGGCCGGGTCGTAGGTCAGCTCGATGGCGTAGTGCTCCGCGTCGTAGCCGGTGTTCCCGAGCTGGGGGAAATAGGGGTCACCGGCGCTGTCGCCCCCCGGTCGAGCGACCACCGGCGCCGACCCCGGTCCGACGCCGGGTGCGGGGGTGATGACGCCACAGGCCGTCATCACCGCCAACAGCGGGATCAGTACCACCCGGACACGACGGCTACTGGTCATCGCTTTGCAGCCTACGAGCGGCGATTGTCGCATCGATCAGGATCCGGACGGGCCTGAACGGTGTTCGATGGCGCGGGTGCCGCATTGACGGTGCTGGTGCGCGATCGTGGAGAGGTGAACCAGACCCCGGCAGCGACCCCCATCGTCATCTCGGCGGTGCGTCCTTTCGAGCAGGCAAGGGCCCGGCAATGAGCGAGCGCGATCCGAAGAGTCTTTTGTCGAGCATGGGGCGGAGCCCCTGGGTGATGGGGGCGCGGCCCCGGACTCTGCCCGCATCGGTCGTGCCTGTTCTGGTGGGCACTGCGACCGCGGTCGGAGCCGGCGGCATCATCTGGTGGCGATTCGTGACCGCCATGGTCGTGGCGCTGGCCATCCAGGTCGCCACGAACTATGTCAACGACTACGCGGACGGCCAACGCGGTACCGATGAACGCCGGGTGGGCCCCGTGCGGCTGGTCGCCTCGGGCGCCCGGACGGTGAGTGAGGTGAAGCGGGCCGCAGCGCTCTCATTCGCCGTCGCCGCGCTCGCAGGGTTCGCCCTGGCCGCCGCGGCGGGCTGGTGGCTCCTCGGTGTCGGTCTGGCGTCCGGTGTCGCAGGGTGGCTGTATACCGGGGGGCCCCGACCATACGGCTACGCGGGGTTGGGTGAGCTCTTCGTTTTTGTCTTCTTCGGTCTGGTTGCCACCGTCGGGTCGGCGTATGTGCAGGTCGAGGAGATCACGCCCTTGGCCCTGCTGGTCTCCATTCCGGTGGGGCTCTTGATCACCGCGGTACTTGTGGCCAACAACCTGAGAGACATTCCGACCGACCGAAGGTCAGCGAAGATGACTCTGGCCGTTCGTATGGGTGACCAGCCCAGTCGATGGTTCTATGTCGCGCTGGTCGTCGCGGCCATGCTGGTCGTGCCCCTGATCGCGATCGATCGGGCACCGGCGCTGCTGGCGATCGGTGCCCTGGTGGCCGCAGTGGCTCCCCTACGGGTGGTTCTCGCGGGGGCCACTGGACCGGCCCTGATCCCCGTGCTGGGCGATACCGGACGCCTGGTGCTTGTGTTTGGCGTCCTGTTGTCCCTCGGACTGGTCCTCGGCGGGTAGGGAAGAAGGCCGTGCGGCCGGGCAGGCCGCACGCGGCGACCGGACCGGTGGAATCGGAGCTCAGCCTTTGAGGACCGTGCGGGCGAGGCTCCACCGGTGAACCTCGCTCGGGCCGTCATAGATGCGGAAGGCCCGAATGTCCTCGTAGGTCTGTTTCACGATGGTGCGCCCGGTGATGCCCGTGCCGCCCAGGATCTGCACACACCGGTCGACGACCTCGCCGAGGGCCTCGGAGCAGTAGAGCTTCGCCATGCTCGACTCGGTGCGAGCCTGATCGCCCTGATCGAGCACCCAGGCCGTGTGCCAGATCATCAGACGAGACAGCTGCATCTGGGTCAGATTGTCGGCCAGCGAGAACCCGACTCCTTCGTGTTGCCCGATGGGCTTGCCGAACGCCTCGCGGGTGCGGGCGTAGTCGGTTGCGATGTCATGACACCGCCGGGCCTGGCCGAGCCAGCGCATGCAGTGGGTCAACCGGGCGGGGCCCAGCCGGACCTGCGCGTACCGGAAACCCTTGCCCGGCTCCCCCAGCACGTCATGGCTCGGGATGGCCACATTCTTGAGGTCGATCACCGAGTGACCCCCGACCATGTTGGAGTCCATGGCATCGAGGGTCTCGACGATGTTGATGCCCTCGGCGTCGGCATCGACGAGGAACATGGTGGCCCCGATGTCGGTGCCGTCGGTGTCGATGGTCCGCGCCATGATGATCGCCATCTGTGCGCCACCGGCCCCGGTGATCAACCACTTTCGACCGTTGATGAGGTACCCCTCATCGTTTTCGACCGCGATGGTCTTCATCATCGAGGGGTCCGACCCCGCGCCCCCGTCGGGCTCGGTCATCATGAACATGGACCGCACCGCGCCGCTGGCGAGTGGGCGCAAGAAGCGGTCTTTGTGCTCGTCGGTGGCCACCTCTTGGAGGAGGTGGCCGTTGCCCTCGTCGGGCGCCTGGATGGCGAGCGCGAGCGGTCCGAGCGGCGAGTATCCCGCTTCTTCGAACACGATCGCCTTGCTGACATGGTCCAGCCCGAGGCCGCCCCACTCCTCGCCGATGTGGGGTGAGAGCAGGTTGGCGGCCTTGGCCTTGGCGACCAGATCGAGTCGCAGTTCCTCGAGCGGACCATGCTCGTCGCGACGGGTGTCACCTTCCATGGGAATGACCTCGGAGGCGATGAACTCGCGAGTTCGACCCTGCAGGTCCTCCTGCGCGGCTGTCAATGAGAAATCGATCACCTCACAACGATGCTCGATCGCTGCGAGAAGTGCGAGTCCGGTACCCCTTCACGTCGTTGGGCCGAGGTACCGGACGTCGAGCTGGCAAGTCTGATCGAAGCGGGCGGTTAGAGCTGCTTGAACTCGATGCGGCGATTCTGGGCCTTGTTCTGCTCGGTGTCGTTGTCGGCCACGGGTTCCGATTCCCCGTAGCCCTTTGCCTCCAGACGGTCGGCGTCGATGTCGGCGTCGATCAGGAACTGGCGCACCGAGTCGGCGCGGGCCTGGCTCAGATTCAGGTTGGCGGCTGCTCCGCCGTCGGAGTCGGTGTGTCCACCGACCTCGAGCCGGGCGTCGGGGTTGTCGGTCAGCACCTGCACCGCTTTGTCCAGGATGGTTCTGGACTCGGAGGTGATGTCATCGCTGTTGTAGGCGAACTGGACCGGATCGAGGCTGAACAACGCGTTCAGTGTGTCCGCCACACCCGTGGGGGTCGTGGTCGTGGGAGCCGGGGGTTCGGTGGTGGTGGTCTGAGGTTGCTCGCTTGTGGCGGTGGTCGTCGGGGCCGGCGCCGCCGTGGTCTCGACGGGAGTGCCCGCGGAGCCGTCGGATGTCCCATCCTCTTCGATAGCGCCCTCGTCGTCGCCGGTGCTGTCGTCACCGTCGTTGCTGGTGCTGTCGGCGCTGTCGCTGTCAGCATCGACAACGAGTTCTCCCTCGACATCGATATCGACATCCAGCTCATCGGCGACGTCCTGGAACGCACCGGTGGCGGCGGTCGCCGCCGCCGCAGTGGTGACGGTGCCGATGACCCGGATGCTTCCGTCATTGTTCGTCAGGGCACGATCAACCGTGAGGTTGTCGGTGACGTTGGCTTCGCCGACCTCGGCCACCGCGGCGGCGCGAAGCGCGTCGGCGGTCTCCTGGTCGGGCACGGCGCCCTCCAAGGTGATGCCGCTCGCGTCGTCTCCGTAGTCGATCGTGATGTCGGTCGAGTCGATCCCACCGATGCCGTCGACCACGTCGCCGAGCCCGACCGCGTCGGCGACGCTGGAACATCGGGCCAGGGCGAAGACCGCGCCGAGGATCACTAAGAGGACCAGCAGGCCGAAGTACAAGTCCTGGTCGTCTCGTGTACCGCCGAGCTCGGAAAAAAGTCTGTCCTGATCATCGTCGGGACGATCTTGAGTCGTGCTCGCATCACTCATCCGAGGAATGATCCTCTCTGGTTGGAAGCCTCGAAAGGAGACGCCGCGCGGTCATTGGTTGTCGCGCTGCGACCGATTCTTGTTTTCCGCAACGTGATTCTTTGCGACAGGGTACTCCCCTCAGTGTGGCCGGATGGCCATGCTGAGTACCGCAGGGTGTGAAACCCGGCTTCAGCGTCTGTCGATGAGACGTTGGGCAACTTCGCGAACGCTCTCAGCATGGCTCGGGTGCCAGTGGAGTTGAGCGGCCACATCTTCCACGGTGAGTTCGGCCTGCATCGCAGCCGTACAGACCGCAATGATCTCGCTTGCTCCCGGACCGACGGCGTGGGCACCGAGGATTTCTCCCAGGTCGAGATCGACGACCAACTTCAGGGCTCCTTCGCGGCCGCCGAGGGTGATCGAGCGAGCTGACCAGCCGAGATCGATGGTCGCGCTCCCCAGGTTCTCGACCAGGCCGGCCGCGTCGGCTTCGGTGGCCCCGATCCAGGCGATCTCGGGGACGGTGTGTAAGGAGTGAGGCAACCGCCCGAGTCTCGTCCGGCGTTGGCCGCCATCGGCCGCGTTGGCCCCCGCGACCTCGCCCATGTGCGAGGCGGCGGCGGTCACCATCGCGCCGCCGGTCACGTCACCCACCGCGAAGATATGAGCCACATTGGTCCGACATGTCCGGTCGACCACGACGCCGTCGTCGCAGATGACCCCCGCTCGGCTGGGCGAAGCTGCATCGATGGCGGGAGATCGAGCGTCGGCCGCAACGATGCTCGCGGCCGCCACCTCGGATTCGCCGTCCGCGTGCCGCAAGACCACACCGTCCGAATTGCCGCCGACCACCTGGGCCGAGGTCATGAGGCGGATGCCCAGGGCGCTGAGGGCCTGATCGACGAGGGGGTCGAGGTCGGCATCGAGTCCGGGCACGACGTGCGGGCCCGGCACGGCCAAGGTGACCGATGTACCCGAGGCCGCGAGCAAGACCGCGTACTCGACTCCGAACGCGGTCTGGGCCGGCCCCGCCCCGAGCACCAACGCCGTCTCGGGGGCTGATGGGGTGGCGTGGATGACATCGGCGGTGACGACCCGACCGGCCGGAAGGCCGGGGAGCTCAGGCACGATCCAGTCGGCCCCGGTCGCGATGATGAAGCTATCCGCGATCAAGCGACGTTCGGTCCCCTCCGCTGTGACGATCACGGTGGACTCGTCGGCGAAGACCGCATTCCCGATGATGGTCTGCACCTTCGCCATCCGCAACGAGGCGGCAATGCCCTCGACCATCCGCGCGACCAATGCGTCTTTGCGGGCCACCGCACGCGAGAAGCTCAACTGGTCGCCGAGGTCGATGACCCCCATCACCGACAGTTCTTGGCCCTCGAGGAACGGCACCGCGGCGCTCAACATGGCTCCGGTCGGAATGCAGGCGTGGTTGACGCATTGTCCCCCGGGTCGCTCCGCCTCGATGATCGTCACCTGGGCACCCTTCGCCCGAGCGGCCAGCGCGGCGCCATAGCCTCCGGGGCCTCCGCCGATGACGACGACGTGTCGTGGCTCGGACACTTTCAGCCCAACAACGCCATCGGCGACTCGAGCAGGGTGCGGACCGACCGGAGGAACTCCGCGGCCGGAGCACCGTCCACCGCTCGGTGGTCGATGGTGAGACTCAAGGTCATCTGGCGGGTCTGCACCGGCCGCTGACGCCCTTTGGTGGTCTTCCAACGGACACCGTCGCGGATCCGGCCGACACCGATGATGGCGACATTCGGTGGGTTGATCACCGGCGTGAAGACGTCGATATCGAACATGCCGAGCGAGGTCACCGAGAGGGTCCCGCCGGTCATCTCATCGAGCGTCAAGGTTCCGTCCTGAGCCGCGGCGGCGAGGCGGCTGGTCTCGCGAGCGATCGTCGACACCGGCTCCCGGTCGGCGTGGCGCACCACCGGGACGACCAACCCCTGGTCGAGGGCGACGGCAACCCCGATGTGTACGTCGTCGAGCACCACGATCGCTTCCTCGGTCACGGTGGCGTTCAGCCTCGGGTGTTCACGGAGGGCGAGGGCGACCGCTTTGACCACCAGGTCGGTGTACGTGGGGACGGCTCGTTCGAACGGATCCCATTCGCGGCGCAGCTTCTTTCGGAGCTTCACCGCCTTGTCCATCCGTACCTCCATGGTCATCGTCAGCTGCGCCATCTCGGCGAGACTGGCGTGCATCCGCTCGGCGATGACCCCGCGCATGCCGGTGAGCGGGATCCGCTGCTCGGGCCGCGGCGCGAATTCTGCAGCCGGCTCCGCTGGGGCCGGGGGCCCCGTGGTAGGTATCGATGGCCCGGAGCTCTGACCGGGGGTCGGCGGCACGAAGTCCTGAACGTCCTCTTTGACGATCCGGCCGCCGGGGCCGGTGCCGACGACCAGACTCAGATCTATGCCCCGGTCTTCGGCCAGCCGACGGGCGATGGGCGACACCATGATTCGGCCCTGATCATCGACTGGCGCAGATCGGGCGGCGGGCGGACCCGCGGCGTGGGCCTGCTCGACATCCTCGGAGGTGATGCGCCCCCCGGGACCGGTGCCGGCCACCAGGGCCAGGTCGACGCCGAGTGCGGTGGCGACCCGGCGGGCGTTGGGTGAAGCGACGATCCGCTCGCCCGGGCGACGATTGACGGCCGCTGTCGACTGAGGTGGCGACGAGTCCGATGATTGAGCCCCGGAGGGCGCCGCTGCGGGCTGAGGGGCCGCGGCCGGGGGTGCGACGCCTTCGGGGAGGATCCAGCCGACCACGCCGCCGGGGTCGAGCGTGGTGCCTTCCTCCACCCCGTGATGCAGGAACCCGGCGCTCTCCGCTTCGACCTCGGCCTCGAGTTTCTCCGTGGCCAGCTCGAACACCGGATCACCTACCTCGACCACGGTCCCCGACGGTCGTAGCCATCGCACCAGGGTTCCGTCCTTCATGGTCATACCCATCTTGGGGATGAGGACATCAACCACAGCTAGCTCCCGGTCTCATGAACGAATGTGTGTTCTTGCGCGGCGAGGCGCAAAGCGCGCGCCGGATCGATGACCAGTGGGCCGGTCCTCGTGATGCGCAGTCTGGCGCGTTGACCAGCGGCGAGAGCTCGTTGGCGTTCGCCGTCGAAGGCCAGGATGCCCGGCCCGGTCACCTCGACCGTTTCCTCGAGCTCCAATGGAGCGAACGATCCGATCGGGATCGTCTGGTAGAGGCCCGGCGCGATCGGGGCGCGGAGACGACCGCTGCCGGGCTGGGTCGAGAACCTGAGGCACAGGCCGCCGTCGGTCTGCGCATCGACCGGATGGAGCAGCCCCCCGATCGAGGAGATGCCGACCGCCGCGGGCTCGGCCCTGGTCATGACCGCGACCCTCAGTGCGTCGGCATCGAATAGGGCTCGAGAGCCGACGAATCGCTCATTGACGAGCACGGCGTCGATCAGCGCGAGGTCGGCCGGTTCGTCGTCGACGTCCACCTCGACCACCTTGGCCTGGGTGGCGACATCGCTCAACGAGACATGCCCCGCGGCCACGAGTCCGGCGGCCTCGCCCGCGACGGTGGCCTCGACGAAGTTCGGGAACACATTGTTGGTGCCCGTCGAGATGGGGAGAAGCGGGGCTTCGCGCCATCCGAGGGTCGCGGCGCGATTGGTGCCGTCTCCCCCCAGGGTGATGATGGCGGCGCATCCGGCCTCTCGCATCACCTGCACCGCGTGGACCGTGTCCAACTCGTTGTAGCGCTCGTCGATCGCCGCGTGGTGATAGGTGGCGTCGAGCGACAGTGTCTCCACCGCCCGCGAGCAGATCCGATGCGGTTCGGGCAGGAAATAGAAGGCCTTCACCCCGACCTCGGCCGCGCCGATCACCGAACGGCGCACGATCGAGTACTTCTCGGCCAACGTCGAGGTGGGCGCGTTGGCGATCAAGCGCCGGATGTCCTTGCCCGAAGCCGGGTTGGCCACGATGCCAATCGCCGGGCGGATCTCACCGGTGGCGCCCGGCTCTGCGGTCATGGGGGACCTAGCGGCCGAGGGTCTTGCGGACCTCGGCGGCGATCATCTCCGCGTTCGGCACCCACTTTGCCTCGAGTGCCGGGCTGAACGGCACTGGGGAGAAGGGGGCGCCGACCCGCCCCACCGGTGCATCGAGATGGTCGAACGCTTCCTCGGCGATGGTCGCTGCGATCTCCGCGCCGAAGCCCGAGAACCGCACGGCTTCCTGGGCGACAACGGCCCGGTTGGTCTTTTGCACCGACTCGATGATGGTCGGGACGTCGAGAGGGCTGAGGGTACGCGGATCGACCAGCTCGATCTCGATCCCCTCCCCGGCGAGAACCTCCCCCGCTTTGCGGGCCTCGGCCACCATTCTGGAGGTGGCGACCACGGTGCAATCGCGCCCCTCGCGCACGATCGCCGCCTCGCCGAGCGGCAGGGTGTACGGCTCTTCGGGTACGTGGGCTTTCTGGCCGAGAGACATCTTGTTGTCGATGATGATGACCGGGTCGTCGTCGGCGATCGCAGCCAGCAGTAGACCCTTGGCTTCGTAGGGGCCCGACGGCATAACCACTTTCAGCCCGGGCACATGGGTGAACCACGCCTCGAGGCTCTGGCTGTGTTGGGCCGCGTTGGCGCCTCCGGCGCCGACCGTGGTGCGGATGGTGACCGGCAAGGTCGTTTTCCCGCCGAACATGTACTTCATCTTCGCCAGCTGGTTGACGACCTGGTCCATGCAGACCCCGATGAAGTCCATGAACATGATCTCGATGATGGGGCGAAGACCGGTGGCGGCGGCGCCGATCCCCAACCCGACGAGACCCGCCTCGGAGATGGGTGTGTCGACGACTCGTCTCGGTCCGAATTCGTCCAACAGGCCGCGGGTCGTGCCGAACACCCCGCCGTAGTGGGCGATGTCCTCGCCGGCCACGAACACGTTCGGATCGGCTCGCATCGCCTGAGCGATCGCCTCGGGTACCGCCTGCACATAGCGGAGCTCTCGCGTGGTCTCTTCGGTCACAGCCATCCTCGTCCTCGTTCCATCGGTGCGCGGCCCTGGCAGGTCGTCGGGTCGTTCTGTCAGATCGTTGTGTAGACGTCGGTCAGCAGATCATCCTCGGTGGGCAAGGGGCTCTCCTCGGCATAGGCGATGGCCTCGGTCACCTCGGCGAGGGTGTCAGCGTGAATCTTGGCGGCCGCGTCGGGTGACAGCAGGCCCAGCTCGGCCAAGCGAGCTTCGAAGGTGACGATCGGGTCGCGCTTCTTGTACTCCTCGACCTCATCTTCGGACCGGTACGGGATCCGCATCCCCTTGACCCCCACATGGTCATAGAAGCGGTAGGTCTTGGCCTCGAGCAGGGTGGGCCCTTCGCCGGCACGGGCCCGAGCGATGGCTTCATGGGCGGCCTCATAGACGGCGATGACGTCCATGCCGTCGACGATGACGCCCGGCATGCCATAGCCCGCGGCCCGGTCGGCCACATCGAGGATGGCCTGATGGCCGGCCTGGGGCGTGAACTCGCCATACCCGTTGTTCTCACAGACGAACACGCAAGGGAGTTTGTAGAGCGCCGCCATGTTGGCCGCCTCGTGGAAGGTGCCCTCGTTGCTCGCCCCGTCTCCGAAGAACGGGATCGTGACCTGATCGGTGCCCCGATATTTGTTGGAGAACGCCGCGCCTACGGCGATGGGCGGGCCGGCTCCGACAATGCCGTTGGCGCCGAGCATGCCGAGGTCGAGATCGCAGATGTGCATGCTCCCGCCTTTGCCCTTGCAATAGCCGGTGGTGCGGCCGAAGAGCTCGGCATACATCATGCGGAAGTCGCCGCCCTTGGCCACGAGGTGTCCGTGACCACGATGGGTGCTGGTGATCTGATCGTCATCGTTCAGGTTGGTCATCACCCCTGCGGCGACCGCTTCTTCTCCGACATACAGATGGAGGGCGCCGGGCACGCGACCGTTCTCCATCAGCTTGCCCGCCTCCTCTTCGAAGATGCGTATGCGAACCATCCGGCGGTGCAGGTCGGCCAGGACGTCTTCACCGATATCCATCGAACCCCCTCGAGTCGCCCCTTCTCGGTTTGGAGATTGGGCTGCTGGGCACTGGATAGCAGCAAGGGGGTGGCTGTGCAACCTCTCGGTGTTGGCGCTATGGCGCGCTCAGTGGGTGGCGAGAGCGTCGAGGAACTGACGGCGGGCCAGACGGTGAAGCCACGACGTGGCGTGCCAGTGACGACTCATCCGGCGATGGCTGCGGCCGTCGGTCGCCACGATTCGAGTATCGAGCACGGCGATGGTGTCGCCGTCGGCGGTCCCGACTCGGATCGACATGGCCGCTTTGGTGAACCCCGGATCACCCAACGCCTCGAACTCGTCGCGCGCCACGCCCGGTTGGACCGGTGCGCCGGCCCGCCAGAACTTGCCGATCTGGCCGAGGACAAGCTCGGTGTCGGGGCGTAGCTCCAGAATGCTCCATCCCCGATCGAAGAGATACTCCATGACCGACCGATCCCTTGCCCCGATCTGTTGCCCCCGCCCGATCGCCCCGAGATCAGCGAGGCCCGCCCCGAACGAGGCCAGCGAAAGGTCCACCATCTGCACATGATCGATCGAAGAAAAAGCTTCGACAGGGGTGGCAGGAATGACCCGGTGCAACTGGATTCGCCAGTGGGCCGTCGGAATCAGCTCGTCGAGGGTATTGCGATCCGAACCCATTATCGGGGCCGCCGTCCCCTCACTCGGCTTCGGGTACCCAAGGGGCGTCGCGCCGCTCTCGGAAGGCGGCGATCCCGGCTTGACCCTCCTCGGACTGGAACAGCTCTGTCGATGCCGGCGCGACCCACTCCCAGGCCTCGGCCCGGGTCATCTCGGGGACCCGAGCTACGAGCTGCTTGCTCAGGGCCAGACCCCGGGGGCCGCCGCGTACGACCTTGGCGACGATCTCGGCCACCTCGGTGTCGAGATCCTCATCGGGCACGGCGTAGTTGACGATGCCCAGCTCCGCGGCGCGCTCGGCCGGGAGGCGCTCGCCGGTGAGGAAGGTCTCGAGCGCGTCGCCGCGCCGCATTTTGGGCAACACGACCACCGAGATCACCGCGGGGGCCACCCCCAACCGCACCTCGGTGAACCCGATCAAGGAGCTTTGCGCCGCGACCGAGATGTCGCAGGCTGCGGCCAACCCCACCCCGCCGCCCGTGCAGTGACCAGCGATACGCCCGATAACCGGTTTGGGAGAGTCGATCACCATGTCGAGGAATTCGGTGAAGGAGTACTTCGGCTCGCGGGTCGCGACGCCTGGGGTGGCCGACTTGAGATCGGCACCCGCGCAGAAGGTGTTGCCCGTGTTGGTCAGAACGACACAACGCACCGAGTCGTCGGCGATGGCCGCGGCCAAGTGCGTGCCGAGACCGTCGATCATGGCCACGCCGAGCGCATTCTTTCGTTCCGGCATGTTGAGCGTGATCGTGGCTACACCGCGACTCACGTCATAAAGGGTGGCGTCCTGCATGGGCTCAGTGTTGTCGTCCCAGTCCTCATGGGCAACAGCGAGGTTCGAGGATTGCGCAGATCCGAGAGAAGCTTTCGGGCTCGATTCGGTACCAGGCCCAACGGCCGCGCTTTTCCCGCCGCACCAGGCCGGCGTCGACGAGCGCGGATAGGTGATGACTGGTGGTGGGCTGGCTTCGACCTATCGGCTCGTTCAGGTCACAGGCGCAGGCCTCACCGCCCTCGGCCGCCGCGATCAAGCTCACCAGACGCAGTCGTACCGGGTCGGCCAACACCTTGAACAGGTCGGCCAGCTCGCGGGCCGCGTCCTCGGCGAGGGGGGACTCGAGGATGGGCTCGCAACTCGCCGTGCGGAAGTCGGTCACACCTCCCAGTGTGCCATGCCGACTCCGGGCCATGGCTGTCGGTGTGATCAGTCCTCGCGCGGATCCTTGATCGTCACCGAGGTGATCCCGGAGCCGGCCATCTGGGTGAGTGCCATCTGTTCGAGGAACGCCCGGGGCATCACGCACTCGATGCACTCGGCGCCTTCAACCACCAGCGACAGCTCCACCCGACCGGCGGCACGGTCGATGGTGTCGACGACGAGGTCACCGCCGTCGGCGCGGATGACTCCTTGCAGCTGGGCGATGACGGGGTCGATCTCCGGATCGGCCGGTGGGCTCGCTTTGTCGGTCGGGTCGGCGGGGATGGCGGTGTGGTCGGTGGCCGTGAACAACTTGACCACATCGTCGACCGCGGCGTCGGCCCAGTCGAGAATGGTGGGCTGAGGCGTGGCTCCCAAGGGATGGTCGACCACGAGCACCCTGGCCTCGGGCACTCCAAGCTGGTCCGCTACCTGATAGCAGAGGTCACGGAATTTGGTGGTTGTCATGACCACCGTAGGGATGCCCCGCTTCTCCAGTTCGACGAGGTCGTGGACACTCCACGACGTGCAGGAACCTCAATCGGCCGAGCCGGTGAGCACCAGATCGGTGTTGTCCGCGAGATACTCGATCACCTCGCCCGGACAGGGTAGGTAGGCCTTGGCCTCGAGCTTGGTCTGCTGGGGACCGGCCACCGCGCCTCGCTCGACCAATCGGTCCACGATCCGCTTCATGAGCAGCCCGGCGTTGGGTTTCTCGTTGTCGAGCACCCCGATCCGAAGACCGTCCAGTGTTGGGACCGACGATGTCAACCGGTTGTCCGGCTCGCCGGCCGTTCCCTCGGGCGAATAGATCTGCACCATGCCCAAGTGTCGCAGGCCGACGCCCCGCCCGCCACCGATTCTCCTACGCCTCGACGGGGAGGGTGACGCTGCGGGTGCCGCCCCAGCTGGGGATGACGCTCGAGTGTTTGCCCGGGCCGCCGGTCACGAAGATCCGGATGTTGTCCGGATGACCGGTGAGCGGCATGAGGTCGTCATCGTCGAGGGCCTCGACCCAGCCGGCCCAGGCCCGACCACCCCCGAAATGGGCGCGCATCTCGCGCACGGGACGGCGGGCCCGCTCGAACAGGTAGTTCTGCACATCGCGGCGGCTCCAGCCGGCGCCCGAGATCGTGGCCGCGTGCTCGGGACCGAACGCGACGAAGTATTCACCGTTGGAGGCGAGAGCATTGTTGTTGCCCATCGGCGCCATCACCGAGGCGATGAAGTCCAGATGGAGCTCCGGCTCCTCGTGCCACATCTCGTGAATATTGTGGGGACCCTCGGCACAGTGCACCGTCACCGCGCTCGGGGCATCGATCCCGATGCTCTCCGGGTAGGAGCCCCACGGACTGGCCGGCAGGTTCTCGGCCACACAGTAGGTGTATTTGGAGGGCGCGCCCTGGGTGGACGCGTCGCCGTCGCCGGGTCTGGCTCCACCCACGTGCAACAGGACGAACCGGATGGCGCGCCCCACCGTGGCGTTGGCCCGGTTCCCCGGTCCGAACGATCCGTGTCCCGCGTTGAAACCAAGGTCGGTCACCGCTTCACCGTGCACGATCACCAGGGGTGCCGTCGGATGGGTGGTGGCGTTGATACCCCGGATGTTCACGAGGGGGTCGCCGATGGCTCGAACCGCCGTGACGATGACCGGCATGAGCTCGGGCGACGCGCCGGCAAGGACGGCGTTGACGGCGATGGCGCGTCGCGTGACTTCACCGAGGCGGGGCGGAAGTTGGTACAAGATCTCGTCGGGGTCGCCACTCGTGGCGCGGAGCATGGCTTCGACACGATCCTCCGTCGGGGGGATCATCGGTAGTCCGTCGCCCCAGCCGCGGGTGGCGAACAGCTCCATCAGCTCCTCAGGCCGCTCGGTGGCCAACTCCAAGAACGTGTCGCTCATCGACCCTTTTTAGCTCCCGGGGCGAGGGCCGGGGGAGTCCTGCTTCCCCCGAGGGCTTCGGGTTCGGTATCGACCGAGGATTGGCCGTAGCAGCGATCCGCGGTGGCCGCATTCGGGATGACACCGGCGAGCTCGATGACCCGACTGACAGCGGGCATGCCCGGTTCGATCTCGTAGTCCACGACGAGACCACCAACGGTGTCGGTCTTTCGGCCGGTGTAGCCGAACTGGCTCGGTTTCGCGGGTGATCACTGGTCGGAGGCCTCCGACCCATCACCTGGTCTGGTGTCTTTGGTCTGGCGTCTTTCGTCGCTGCCGACTCGGCTCGGCGGTTGGCCTGCAGATAGCCCGCCGGCGTCTGTCCCGAAGGGGTGCCGGCCGGTATCTACCCAGGGCGGGTGTTGGTGGCGGGCGCGCCAATGCGGCCCTCGGGCCTAGTCCGGGGCCGTGTTTGGCGGGTTGTTGGTCTGGGGTGGGTTCAGCGTGTGGGGACGGCGGTTGCCTGCGCTGGCGGTGATCGTTGGGCTTGGTCGCGCGGTGATGGTGGGTGGCTTTGGGTCCAGGTGTTGTTGGGGGTGAGGGACCCGCCTCCAAAGCCGCCTCGACCGTCTGAGGTTCGGCGTGGCGTCTGCCGCCGAGCCCCGATAGCGGATGAAGAAGCCCCGGGCTGGGGGTCTGTCAGTGGTCGTCGTCGTGGGCTGGGTCGGGCTCGGGGGGCCGGTTGAGGGCGGGTTCGATATAGATGGGCCGCGCGTAGGGAACCTCGGCGCGGATCCGGCGTTCGACGTCATTGACCGCTTCGGCCAGCTGCTCGACGGTCATCCCGTCTTCGAAGTCGAGCTTGGCGGCGACCAGGAGCTCCTCGGGGCCAAAGTGCTGGGTCTTGAGATGGATGAGCTTGGTCACCCCCGGGGTCGTGGTCACCGCCGCCAGGATCTTGTCCATGTCCCGCTGGTCGGCGCCCTCACCGATCAGCAGGCTGCGCATTTCCACGATCAGCACGATGGCGATGAAGAACAACAAGATGCCGATGGCCAGGGTGCCTATCCCGTCCCAGATCGGGGCCTCGGCGAAATGGGCGATCGATACCGCCACGAACGCAAAGACCAGACCGACCTGCGCCCCGAGATCTTCGAGCAGCACCACCGGTAGCTCCGGCGTACGACTGCGTCGGATGAACTGCCACCAGGTCAGGTCGCCCTTGAAGGGGATGGACTCCTGCACCGCGGTGTAGAAACTGTACGCCTCGACGACGATGGCGAAGCCGAGAATTCCCAAAGCCACCGCCACATTGTCGATCTCGTGAGGATGGCGGATCTTCTCCACCCCCTCGTAGAGGGCGAAACCGGAGCCGAGGGTGAACAACACCAGGGCGACCACGAAACTCCAGAAATAGCGTTCGCGTCCGTAGCCGAACTGGTGCTCGTCGTCGGCGTCTTTCGCTGCCGCCTTCCCGCCCCACAACAACAACCCCTGGTTCCCGGCGTCCGCGACTGAATGAATGGATTCGGCCAACATCGACGACGAGCCGGTGATGAAAAATCCGACGAACTTGGCCACGGCGATCAGGCTGTTGCCGATCAGTGCGGCCACCACCGCCTTTGTTCCTCCACCAGCTGCCATGAATCTCTCACCTCGGGGTTTCGTCGTCGACCGACCGTGGAGGATCGTATTGCGACCAGCGGGCCAATGCGCCCATGCCGATCAGTCATGATGGTGATGTGCCGTCTCCGCCCGCCGTATTCCCGGTTTGTTTCGAACAGGTGGTCGAGGCGGCCGACCGGCTCCGCGGCTCGGTGATCCGGACCCCGGCAGAAGTTTCGACCACGCTCTCGGAGAGAACGGGAGCCCATATCGTGGTCAAGTTCGAGAACATGCAACACACCGGGTCGTTCAAGGACCGGGGTTCGTTGAACCGAATCCTCGGACTCACCGCCGAGGAACGGTCACTTGGGATCATCGCCATGTCGGCGGGGAACCATGCCCAAGGCGTGGCCTACCACGCCGGCCGGCTGGGAATTCCCGCCACGGTGGTGATGCCGGCGACGGCACCTTTCACCAAGGTGAGCCGCACCCGGGCGCTGGGGGCGGAGGTGGTCCAAGCGGGGGCATCACTCACCGAAGCCAGCGCGGTCGTCGACACGCTCATCGCGCAAGGTGGCCAAACCCTGATCCATCCCTACGACCACCCCTTGATCATCGCCGGCCAAGGGACCTGCGGGATTGAACTGTTCGAGGATCATCCCGATCTGGACGTCGTCGTCGTGCCCGTCGGCGGAGGGGGTCTGATCTCGGGGATCGCCCTCGCCGCCTCAGGGTTGGTGCCAAAGGCCGAGATCATCGGGGTGCAGACCGAGCTGTACCCGGCCATGGTTCGACGACGCGAAGGGCGCGTCGACGGGGGCCGGGGCGGGAACTCCATCGCCGATGGCATCGCGGTCAAGCGCCCCGGCCGGCTCACCGGCTCACTGATCGACGCCTTGGTGACCGATCTGGTGACCGTGAGCGAAGCGCGCATCGAAGAGGCTCTCGGCCTGCTCATCGAGCTGGAAAAGACAGTGGTCGAAGGGGCCGGTGCCGCGTCGTTCGCCGCGATACTCGACAACCCGCAGCGTTTCGCCGGTCGACGCGTCGGTCTCATCCTGTCGGGTGGCAACATCGACCCGCGCCTGCTGGCATCGGTGATCCAGCGCAGCCTGTTCAGACAGGGCCGCATGACTCGAATGCGGGTCGAGGCCGACGATCTGCCCGGTCGTCTGGCCGACGTGTTGGCCACCGTCGGCCGGTTGGGCGGCAACATCGTCGACGTCAGCCATCAGCGCTTGATCACGTCGGTGCCCGTGCGCCGGGTCGACCTCGACATCACCATCGAAACGCTCGACCATGGGCATCTCACGAGCATCGTCGATGCCCTGGAGGCCGACGGCCACAGCGTTGAGTTCCTGAAGTAAGGAGTCGAGCCGAATAGCTTGCTTTCGGATCGAGATCCCGGTCGGGTGGCTGCGGTGTCCGACGGGGGCAGGTCGGACCGGCGAAGCCGGATCCGACCTGCAATAT
>Ga0316190_10000272_pt1 | contig 34850 bp, 28 predicted proteins | sample Eddworburrow2_MG_FD_204929 | JGI IMG/M metagenome (GOLD analysis project Ga0316190, IMG submission 204929) | Coastal sediment microbial communities from Maine, United States - Eddy worm burrow 2 | ecosystem: Environmental > Aquatic > Marine > Coastal > Sediment | place: USA: Maine | collected... | reverse complement strand
GACTAATGATCTTTATTGCATGAAAGATATTAAGAACATTAAGACATAACAGTGGTTAGAATGTTTATTAATGTTAGGGGCTGGATGTGCTTTACGTGAGAATGAGAAATTCTACAGCCTCGTTAGAACCACATCATAATATTCATGTTAAGCATCAGCAACGCATATGCAGGAAAGTGGTTATCTAATTATCATGATATTGTTATTCAATATAACGATAAAGTCTGGTCTGTTGCTGAGCAGATAGATTCAAGTGATGAAACGCTGTTTGGTTTATATGATAAGGGTGATGGCTCATCATTTCTATTGAGAGTTGAGTTTCTTGAGCATGCCGCTGAAATAGAAGATGCTGCAATTGAAGAGGCATTAGCAGAAACTTTAAGAAATGCTGACAGCGACTTAAAAATAGAAAAGAAGTATTTTATGGATATTGCAGGAAAGGAGTATCGGGTAATTGATTACATTTTTAAGAATAAATACTTTGGAGTTCAGCGCATAAGGCATGCTTTTATAAAACAGAAAGAACATGTTCTTATGCTGATGTTATCTTGGCCACTTGATGCCGAAATACCAGCAGGGAAACAATTTCCAACCAAGCATTTGGCTTTCATTGAAGGATTAATATTATAGTCATGAATATAAACAACACTTTTTTTACATTAGCTATCGTATTACTGGTTTCTTTATTGTCAGGATGCAGCTCTATTCAAAGCCTCAAAAAGGAAAGCATATCAACAGTAATCTCAGTAGACGGTAGTGCTATAATTTATGGTGTTCGTGGACAGGGAGACGTCACTGTTGTTTTTGTCCACTGTTGGACATGCAATCATGAGTTTTGGAGACCTCAGATTGAACGCTTTTCAAACAAGCATAAAGTTGTTTGGTTGGATTTGGCAGGTCATGGGCTATCAAGTAGCAAGCGTCATAAATATACCATGGCTGCGTTTGGTGCAGATGTTGCCGCAGTTGTTAATAAAATAGGTGGGGACAATATTGTTTTGGTTGGGCACTCTATGGGTGGGCCTGTTGCAATTGAAGCGGCCAAGCTACTTGGTGATAAGGTGATAGGTATTGTTGGTGTTGATACCTTTTATACGCCCTTTGAATATCCAAAGAGTGAATCTGCAATTAATGGATTTGTAAAACCATTTGAAGCTGATTTCTATGGCACATCTGAGCAAATGGTTCGCTCCATGTTTACACCAAAGGCTGATCCAGATTTAATTCAATCCATTGTGAATCAGATGGCTGCTGCAAATCAGGAAATGGGTGTTAGTGCAATACATGAAATTTTCAGATGGAATATAAAGAATGTTCCTTCCACCTTGGATCACTACTCAAAGAAGCTTCGTAATATTAATGGGGCTCCAACAGGAAAAGAGGTTGCCCTGCACAAAAATGTAACCCTGATTCCTGGTGTAGGTCATTTTGTGGCGCAAGTTAAACCTGATGCATTCAATAAAGCTTTATGTAAAATAATTGATGAATTTTGAGTTCATTAGGCATAGAGGCAGAGTACAAATTAATAGATGGATCTCGATTGCTGTGTGCCGTAGAGATTGGCTACCAAATCGTTGAACCTTAAAATAAGGTGGGATTGAATTAATTTATTCTCCTTAAACCCAAAATGCAGCCGGTAAATTACTGGCCACTTGCCTAAACAGAAGTAAATTCCTGGGACAGAATGTTTTAATGTTCTGATTCTTTTCGCTGTACAATTACAGCTTCTTTAAACCGAAAGGCATGATGGCAGGATGTGAGCTATAGGATCAGGCTCTGGTCTTATAGGTTTAGTAAGAGAGCTACCCGAGTATCGTTTATGACAAGCTGTTTGAAGCCTCTTTATATCCTGGGGATTACGCTGTTACTGGTTGTGTCAGATGTCTCTGCCGGGGAGAAGCGCGGCAGGCTGGTGCTCTCATTTGATGATGGTGGCCCAAGCTGGATATCAATCATTGCGCCGGAGTTGTTACGGGTTAACGGAACTGCAACTGCCTATATTAACAATACCCAAATCCATGGCGGACAGGTCTCCTTTGAAGAGTTACGGCAGCTTCAAGATTATTATCAGTGGGAGGTTGGCACCCACACTTATAATCATTATGACGCTGCCGTTTATCTTGAGCTATATGATTTGCCACGCTGGACTGAGGAAGAGTTGGATAATGCAATCACAGAATTGCGAACTCAGGGGTTAACCATTAACTCTTTGGTTTTTCCCTTTAACAAGTACACAAAAGAGTTATGGGAGATGGCTTTGACGCGGGTAAGCAGCTTTCGTCGAAATGGAGAAGATTCGCTGCCAAATCCAAAAGAGGGTGGTCGCTCTTTTCCAGGCAAATCCATTGATCTGGGGCACTATATGCCTTTCAAGCAGCTCACTAAACTGATCGATGTTGCGCACAAGAAAAACCAAAGCCTGTATCTGTATGGCCATGAGGTTTTGCCGGACACTGGATTTATAGAGGGTGAAGTTCTGTCAGTGGATGATCATACCCTGATGGCCAAAGATCAGATGGAAACACAAGAAAACTCATCTTTGTGTCTGGTGCCAAATACAGAGCAAGCATTAGAGTTTGCTGTCTTGGTAAAGCGTATCGAGGGTAATGCGATTACTGTCACCAATAGAAGCTTGAAGCATTTCACCAAGTCTGGCGCTCGATTTATTATTGGCCCCTGTCTGAGCGTGCGGCTCTCAGATTTTCAGCGCATGCTGGATTATGCGGCAGAGAAGCTACACTTCAGCACGGTTAGTGAGGCGTTGGGTAACTAGACGATATTGATTATTTACACTAAACAGATGCAGGCTAAAATTAAAACCGCCGAACAACGGTGACATAGGCAGTATAACCATCATAACCACCACCGGCTTCACCAAAGCGTTCAGCATAGCCCAATCGCACTCTCAGCATCCAATCCCGATAGATACCAAAAAAGCCATCCAGCACCACATCTTCGCCAAACTTGTAGCTGCCCATGGAGTTATCCTTGTGCCAGCCCAGGCTGAATGCTGCGCTTATTCCGTTATCATCATCTATCTTCCAGTAGGTGAAGGCAGTGGCGGCATAGCGCCGGTACCACTCTGGATCCCAGTAGCCATTATTAAGATCTTTCTTAAAGCCAAACCAGTGACCGGATACCCCAAGATCCAGATTCAGGTCTTCCCCCCGGTAGACTGCTCTACGTGGAGCAAACTGAAATTCCCAACGGCTGTTGTGATCAGAAAAGCGGGAGTAGGAGCCGCCACCATCAATAAAATATCGCAGGTTTGGCTGCCAGGAGAGATCGAGGCTGCTGATGCTTTGGCGGATTTTCAGTGATACTGAACGAGGAGATAGGGCGTAGAGATCACGGTCATGCCTTAGGTTGACTCGCCAGTTATCTGCTGGCTGATACTCCACTCCCAGACGGTATATCCCATGCTTGGATTTGCCGGAGACCTTTCCATTGCCTAGTCGTCCGCTCAGTAGTAGTTTGGGGTTGTAGCGGTGTTCTGCTCCAATCCAGAGTTTTTTATGGCTGATTTGGGAATGCCCCTTTATTGTCTCCAGCCCTGAGCCGCGTTTGGCTCGCAAGTCTTCACCCTCTACTCCTGCCTGTAGTTGAGTCTCCGGGTTGAGAAAGTGAGCGCCAAAAAGCTCTAGTCGACGGATACTGATGTCATCAGAATCATTGGCATAGAAGGCACCCAGGTTGATATTGGAACGTAGGGATGTCCTGATGTAGCGATTGATATCTGCAGTGTCTTCACTCTCTGGCCGTATTGCTTCCAGTTTATCCAGACTTTCCACAGCCTCGCGGGGTCTATTGCCCCCCTTTAATGCTACTGTGCGGGTGTAGTTCAACTCATAATCATTTGGATAGCTGTCAAGCAAGGTGTTGTTAATATACATGGCTTTAGTGGGGCGTCCGGCCCAGGCCAGTAGTCTTGCCTTCTCTCGCTGGTAGATCTCTTCCTCACCAAAGCGCTCCCGATAGCGCTCAAGAGCCTCCAGGGCAACGACATAGTCTCCACGCCAGGTCTCCACCTTGATATAGTCCATTAGAACCTGCTTGTCATCGGGATGACGATCACAGTAGTCCCTGAAGGTTGCTGCAGCTTCATCCAAATCCCCCCCCCACATTTGGGATCGAGCTAGGTTCAGGCGAGCCTGTTCCTCATCTGGGGACAATTCAACTACTCTCTGGAAGCTTTTACTGGCTACTTTGTATTTGCTTAGCCAGTTTGCAAGGCTGCCTTTGGCATTTAGGTATTCGGTATTATTTGGATCAAGGACCAGGGCGCGTTCAATAGCATCAAAGGCCTTCTGGGGCTTTTCCAGCTCTGAATACACTTGGGAGAGCCTGAACTGAAGAGCGTGATCATCAGGTAAGTAAGGGGCTGCTTTTTCCAGGGCCTCGGCAACAGCCTGAGAATTCCCCTGGGACCAGTGGATGTCTGCAACCCTTAGCCATAGGTCAGCCCTGCTTGGATCTTGCTGTAGCAGGGACTGATAGATTTCAAGAGCTTGTTCCCACTGCCCCACCATTTCAGCTTCGAGGCCAGCTTTTTTGCTTTCTTCAAATGTTGCTGGTGATGGTTCTGCAGAAGCCCCACTGAATACCAAGCTGAACAGAAGTACTGTTAAAATGTATAGAGGTGTTTTCATTTACGCCAGCGCCTATCTTTTTTAATCCAAAGATCCATGGCGACATGGGCCGTGGTAATGATGTCAAATAGTAGAGTGGCATAACGGATCGGTGTTACCAGAAGACCTTTGAGTACCATTTCCAAGCGTTGACCCTCTGAGATAATGGCCAGGATACTGAGAGAGACTATAGTTTCAACCAGAATGGTAACGGCCAGAGGCTCCCATAGTTGCAGTATCATCATTAATATCAGGGCCACTGGGAAGAATAGTTTCTCCACCAAAGACATAAATAATACCCAGCCCATAGGGCGGCCATATTTTAGGGTATGATCCATGCCCCAACGTTGCCGATATGCCTCTTGAGCGACCCGCTTCTCTCTCCCTTGTGTCTCCTCTGCACTGGGCTTGCCCCGTCGGTGCAGCAGGTAGCGCTTTATTCCCTTGAAGGGGCTGCGCAGCAGCTCGTCAAAATAGTAACAACTCTGGAGAAATGAAGAGGACCAGAGATAGATCTGTTTTGGCAGGTTTTGAACCTCTGGCTCAATGGAGCGGCAGTAGACATCCGTTAGCTGGATGTTGCGATAACCCTGCTCCATCAGGGCAAAGCCAATAAAGATATCCTCTGAGTTGGTGAGATCATCACCCAATATGGGCTCATAATGATCAAACAACTCTTTAACAAATTTACGCCGGTAGGCTACAGCGCAACCCACGGGGTTAATAATACTGCCAAAAAAAGCCATCTGCCCATGGTAGATAAAGCGCTGCAAATACATGTAGAGCACGCCACGATAAATATTTGTGATGAGTCGATCAAACCGGTGCAGCCAGTTCTGATGAACTTCAACGCTTACCCGTGGGTTCTCCGTAAGGAATTTTTTAATGGGAGCATCTTCCCGCAATGCCAAGCGATCCCGCTCCCGCATCGGTAACACTACGCCACAGGCACTGGCAATGCCGGCTCCCTGATACAGTTCCTGCACCAGTCGTTCAAGATAGTTTTCAGATTCCAGGATGGTGTCACCATCCAGAATTATCTCTACATCAGATTCTGACTCGCGAGCCTGACGCTTAACGGTTGGGGTTTTGCCAATGGGATGGTCACGCTTGATAACTTGCAGATCCAGACCGATGGACTGGGCGAATTTGGTGGCATACTCAGCGGTATGATCTGAGCTGCCATCATCCACCAGAATAATCTGATTGGGTTTCAGGGTCTGCTTTGCCAGGGAGTCAAGACAGAGAACGATGTACTCTTCCTCATTGAGGGCGGGGATCACTACATCTACAGTAGCTTCACGCCAATCTTCAAGAGGTTTTGGTACTGTCTTATCAGGGCCATGCAGTAGCCCAAGAATGCTTACAATAGTACTGGGACTAAGGACAAAATAAGGGTTTGTCGCCATTACACAGGAGATCCTTGTTGGTTAAGCGTTATGTTTCGCTTTCTTCTCTGCTTCAGCTACAGTAATGAGGTTATCAAGGGTTGCCTCTAAAATCCATTTTGATTCAAAGCCTGTTAAATTTTTTAATATACTCAAGTCAGGCCGGCGTCGCTGAATATCCTCAAACTCAACTCCGTATGCCTTATTATAGGATATAAATTCCACTTTTGATGAACTCTTTGCCCGCTCCCGTACCAGCTCAGCCAGAGCTTTAATTGATATCTCCCGGTCACTCCCTACATTGACTACCTTACCTGCTGCCTCTGAATTTCCTGCAAGCAAATCCAGTGCAACAACAGTGTCTCTGACATCGCAGAAAGAGCGTGTTTGTGTGCCATCACCATAAACTGTTATTGGCTTGCCATTGACGGCTTGCTTGACAAAGGAGGGAACCACCATGCCATAGCGCCCGGTTTGATGTGGACCAATGGTATTGAATAGTCTGACCACCTTGATGTCCATCTTGTGCTCGCGATGATAAGCAAAACCAAGGAACTCATCTGCCAGCTTGGTTATGGCATAGGCCCAACGCAGTCTGCCAGCAGATGGGATAATGAGATTTGTACGCTCACTAAAAGGGAGCTCTTTGTTAAAGCCATAGACCTCAGAGCTGGAGGTAATAATGACCTCCGGGTTCCAGGGATCCCTGTGCACTGCCTGAAGCACCCGCTCAGTTCCAGCTATATTGGTGCTCATAACCTGAACTGGATCCTCCAAGACTTTTTTGACACCCACTACGGCTGCCAGGTGATATACCCGATCTGCCCAGGAGATGGTTTCAGCCAGCTCTGGCCAAATCCGTATGTCAGCGCAGTCAAAGCGAAATTTGAGGTTACCAAGAAGCTGTGCCAGGTTCTCTTTGCATCCGGTAGAAAGGTTATCCACCACATGAACATGATCTCCCTTGGCTAGATGGTGTTCCGCCAAGTGAGAACCGATAAAACCTGCACCGCCTGTTATCAATATATGCATAGCTACCTAATTTGTTATTGAACGGTATAAGTTTTTATCGGCACTATCGGTTCAGGGTTTACAAAATGACAAAACTGGCGAATTAAAGTCATTTAATTATCATAGATGAATTAACCTATAACTCTATAGTTGATGGTTTGCTCGATCGTTAATTTAATCAATATGGTTCTTGATGCTGCAGCATTGATTTACGAAATCAATGGGGAAGATACATCCAAGTCTGTTGTACCAGTAATACAACCCTGGCGTAATGGTTAAACTTTCTGAAGGGACAGGCCCAGGTGGAACCCGTATAATCGCCCGTTACATCTTTACCTCATTTTAATTAAGTAGATTACCGTACCATGACGAAACAATATAAGGCCGCTGCCCTGATCTCAGGTGGCCTTGATTCCATGCTGGCAGCTCGTGCCATGCAGGAACAGGGCATCTATGTTGAAGGGCTGAATTTCTTTACCGGGTTTTGCGTAGAGGGCCATACCCATGCAATCCGGAAGAAGGATCAAGCTAAACCAAAGCGAAACAATGCGCTTTGGGTGGCCGAACAGCTGGGCATGAAGCTCCATTTTGTGGATGTTGTCGAGGAGTATAAAGAGGTTCTGTTCAACCCAAAACACGGCTATGGTGCAAACCTAAACCCCTGTCTGGACTGCAAAATCTTCATGGTTGAAAAGGCCCTTGAATGGATCAAAGAGAACGATTTTGACTTTATTATCACCGGCGAGGTGATTGGCCAACGACCTATGTCACAGCGAAAAGATACCATGCCGGTTATTTCACGGGAGTCTGGCGCAGAGGGGTTGCTGCTACGGCCACTGTGTGGAAAAAACCTCCCTGCAACTGTGCCCGAAAAAGAGGGCTGGATAGATCGTGAGGGTCTGTTTGATTTTAATGGTCGTAGCCGCAAGCCGCAGATGGCGCTGGCCAAAAAATATGGCTTTGAAGAGTATGCGCAACCCGCTGGTGGTTGCTGCTTTCTTACAGATGCCCCCTACTCGGTCAAACTGGCAGACCTCTGGAAGAGCCGGGGCGAGAAAGAGTATGAGCTGGATGACATCATGCTGCTTAAGGTTGGACGACACCTTCGCCCAAAGCCAGAGTTCAAGCTGATCATTTCACGCGAAGAGGGTGAAGGGAAATTTCTACAGGGTTACAAAAACCAATACATCAGCCTGAAAACAACCAGCCACGCCGGGCCACTGGCGCTGCTAGATGGCCAGGTAACACCTGAAGATCTGGAGCTTGCTGCCCGCATAGTAGCCCGCTACAGTCAGGGGCGCAGTGCTGATCAGGTAGAGCTTGAGATTAGAAAGAAAGATGGCGCGACCCAAACCATAACCGTTGCTCCCATGACGCCACATGAGATACAGAAGGAGTGGCAACTGTGAGCAATCCAGAAGATACTGTTGTAGTTGATGCGCGCCGCCTGCTCTGCCCCATGCCTGTTATCCGGGTTCAGAATGCGGTAAAAAAATTGCCACCCGGTGCTCGCGTTGAAGCTATCTGCACAGACCCTGGTGCGCTGAGTGATATCCCGGCCTGGGTAAGAATCAATGGCCATAAGATTATTACGATAGTCAGCCGGGCTGATGAACATATCATCACATTGGAAGTGGGCGAGAAATAGACTTTATGAGTGAGGTCGTCATATCTGCTGAGCAGCGATCACTTGCCATTAAAAAGACGGCGGTGGTTGGGGCGGTAGTTAATATCACCCTATCGGTCGTTAAGATCTTTATAGGCGTAGTTGGTCAATCGCAGTCATTGGTTGCAGATGGCATTCACTCTGTCTCAGATCTTTTATCTGATTGCCTGGTCTATTTTGTCGCACATAAATCCCACCATGCCCCTGATGCGAAACACCCTTATGGCCATGGGCGCTATGAAACCATGGCCACCATGGCTCTGGGGGGATCTCTTATTATTGTTGCCGCAGGCATTGTTTGGGATGCCTTTGCTCGCATGTTATCGCCCGAGAAATTACTAGAACCCAACGCCATCACATTGGTTGCAGCTATTTTCTCTATTTTGGCCAATGAAGGCTTGTTTCAATACACACTACGCATTGGACGCGATTTTAAATCAAGTCTACTGACAGCCAATGCCTGGCACCACCGCTCCGATGCCGTCTCATCCATTGTCGTGCTGGTCGGTATTATAGGAACAATGTCAGGGCTCCCCTATCTTGATGCTGTAGCCGCCCTTGGCGTTGGCGTAATGGTTGGAAAAATTGGCTGGGATCTGGGCTGGGGCGCAGCACAAGAACTGGTTGATTTAGGGTTGTCAGATGAGAGGGTTGCACTCATCCAACGCATTATCCACTCAATTGACGGGGCGGAAGATTTTCATATGCTGCGCACGCGTAGCCTGGGCGGCCATGCTGCAGTCGACGTGCATGTCAGAGTGAGTTCGCGGCTAAGCGTCTCTGAAGGACATATGATCAGCCTGATTGTTGAGCAGCGTCTAAAAAAAGAGCTGGAAGAGATTGAAGATGTCACAGTTCATATTGATGCAGAAGATGATGAATCAGCCATTCGCTCTAATAGTCTGCCACTGCGCGCAGAGATCATGGTTATGCTTGATCAATCCTGGCAGGATATTCCCTGCGCAGCATTGAGAGATCAAATTACCTTGCACTATCTAGATGGCAAGATTGAGATAGACCTCTTTTTCCCCAGGGAACAGCTGCCACAACTTGGCGACATCGACCAGCTTGAAGCTGATTTGCAACATGCGATCTCCAATAACAATAGCTTTGGAAAGGTGCAGCTGTATATTGGATAGATCTGTAAACCTTCCACGCTCGTAGACGCTGGGACTGAGGATTCATCTGCTCAACCGCTTTGTGGCTGATAGCCGCTGGTCACTACCTGTTTATGAATACCCAGATCAATTTTATTGGGATGCTGACAATTTACCCAGGCGGTTAACCCTCCGCTGGCCGAAAGGATTTGACTACCAAAGAGTGCTGGGGCAAGCCAGCCAGCATATGTCTGAAGAATAAATTGCAGCACAATTTGTTGAGTTTCCACACGCAAGCACCATTGTTGTGCGCCATCAATCGTTGGCGCACAACAATGGTGCGCAGATAAATTTATCTGCTCTGTTTTTAGCTGCTTTTCGGAGCCTGAATTTAGCCCGGAAAATATTTTTATGCGCTTTAATGGCTCAAGAAAATATTTAATAACTTGATGTTTATTAATGAATATATTAATTAATGTTTTGCTGCTAAGCAGCCCTAACCAATAATTTTAGGTATGCAGGTAAAAAAACTATACCTAGCATGGCACGGTTACTGCTATTCTGGGAAGTGTATTTTCTGTATATCCACGTAGAATGGATCAGGCAGATTCAAAATTTTCCATAGCTGCTGAGGCAGTCAATTTTTTATCAGAATTTGGAGACAGTACGATGGCTTCTACAGCCCTGAATATGATCAAAGATAATGAAGTAGTGTTTGTCGACTTTCGCTTCACCGATACCCGCGGCAAAGAGCAGCATGTAACTGTTCCTGCCAACATGCTTGATGAAGATGCGTTTGTTGAAGGCAAGATGTTCGATGGCTCCTCCATTGCTGGTTGGAAAGGCATTAATGAATCTGACATGATCCTGATGCCGGATGATTCAAGCGCTGTACTGGATCCTTTCTCTGACGAGGCTACCCTGATTCTGCGCTGCGATATTCTGGAGCCAAGCACCATGCAGGGCTACGAGCGTGATCCTCGTTCAGTTGCCAAGCGTGCCGAGGAGTATCTGAAATCTACTGGTATTGCTGATACTGCTTTCTTTGGTCCTGAGCCTGAGTTCTTCATCCTGGATGATGTTCGCTGGGGCGCTAGCATGTCAGGCGCTTTCTATAAGATCGATTCTGAAGAGGCCGAGTGGAACTCTGAGCGCGTCTACGAAGATGGCAACATTGGCCACCGTCCAACCACCAAAGGCGGCTACTTCCCTGTTCCTCCTGTTGATAGCCTGAACGATATCCGTGGCGCCATGTGTCTGGCTCTGGAAGAGATGGGCGTACCTGTTGAAGTACATCACCACGAAGTGGCTACTGCAGGTCAGTGTGAGATCGGTACCGTATTCAACACCCTGGTTCGTCGTGCAGATCAAAACCAGATCATGAAGTACGTTATCCAGAATGTTGCTCATGCTTATGGCAAGACCGCAACCTTCATGCCTAAGCCACTGGTTGGCGATAACGGTTCTGGCATGCATGTACACATGTCTCTGGCTAAAGGTGGTAACAACCTTTTTGCTGGTGACAAATACGGTGGTCTTTCTGATGAGGCTCTGTTCTATATCGGTGGTGTTATCAAACACGCCCGTTCATTGAATGCCTTCACCAACGCTTCAACCAACTCTTATAAGCGTCTGGTTCCAGGCTTTGAGGCTCCAGTGATGCTGGCCTACTCAGCACGTAACCGTTCTGCGTCTATTCGTGTGCCTTGGGTTTCCAGCCCTAAGGGCCGTCGTATTGAGGTTCGTTTCCCTGATCCTACCGCCAACCCATACCTGGCTTTCTCCGCCTTGATGATGGCTGGACTGGATGGTATCCAGAACAAGATCCACCCTGGCGATGCAATGGACAAGGATCTCTATGACCTGCCAGCTGAAGAAGCCAAGTCGATCCCAACGGTATGTCACAGCCTGGACCAAGCGCTGGAAGCTCTGGATGCAGATCGTGAGTACCTCACCAACGGTGGCGTATTTACCAACGATCTGATTGATGGTTACATCGCTCTCAAGATGGAAGAAGTAACTCGTATGCGTATGACCACCCACCCTGTTGAGTTCGATATGTACTACAGCTTGTAATCTACAACTGTTCAGTACAAAAAACGCCCCCTATATGGGGGCGTTTTTTATGGGCTCTAAAAAATCAGAGTCAGGCAGAAGAGAACGCTACCGGCATTCCTGTTCCAGATGCTGCTGAATTCGTAGCAGGTAGGCGCTGTTATCTTCATTGCCTGTGCGAGGCACCAAAAACAGGAGCTTCGCGGCAACGATATAAGGGCGTCTGGAATCAAAGTTATCATCTGCTGGCGTTTTCTCAGTCAGCAGCCGTCGCACTCGTTCCAAGGCTTGTACCGGGTCTTCACAATAACGGGGCATGGCGACATTCTGTGCATACCATTGATTGGCGAGAGAGATCCCCAATAGGACAAGCAGCACCCCTACAATGAGAGGCCAGAGTCGGAAAGAGGATGACTCTTGAAGTTTTTGATCTGTCTCAGGCATTGATTAAGGGGCAGCTAAAGCGGTCACTTTGTCCGTGCTGTTATGGAATGTGGATAGCGGTGACTCACGGGTTTTTGAGATCAGTTGGGCAGCCTTCATCCCCTGGTAGATTCGCTCGCGCACCGAAATGCCTCCCTGGTAGTTGGCAACCAAGTGTAGTCCCGGCCAATGTTCCAGCCTCTCTGTAATAGCAGATAGGCGCTTCTGATAATTTCCATAATAGAGTGGAAGCGCCTGGTGATGCCTATCAATATGGATAAATTCAGGGGAACCCCGTAGCCCAATCAATCTATTTAGATCTGATGTTACGGCGCTAACCTGCTGGTCATCACTCCAGCTGCAACGCTCCGGGTGACGCGCTCCTCCCACATAGCTGGTAAGCAATACCTTGCCGGATGGTGTGCGATTTGAAAACAGACTACTCATCCAGAGATTGCCATTAAAGCTCAGTTTCTCCTGGCGGGCAGTCAAAAAGCCGCCGCCATTGAGTGAATGCTGGATCTGGCTCCTATCGAACCCCAGGTGCACTACAGAGAGCGGTGCATATTGAATATCACCTACCAGGCTGGAGAGGTCAGAATCTATGGGAAATAGTAGATTAGCAGTGTGGTTTGCTGGTGTGCTGATAATCAGATGGCGTGCATGATGCTGCTTACCGTGATTTGCTTGAAGATGCCAGCGGTTGTTTTGGAACTGTATCTCATCCACCGCGCAGTTGGTTTTGAGTCTGATGAGCGGGTGGCTGCTCAGGGCATGGATCAGCTCCTCCATACCTTGGTTAAAAGAGAATGCCTCTGATCTATTAATACGACGCCGTTTGATAATGCGATTAACAAACATGCCTGCGGTAATGCTGCCGTATTGTCTCTCCAGTTCAGTAAGCCGTGGCAGTACCGTACGAGCGTCGGCATAATCAGGATCACTGGCCAAAATTCCGGCAATAAAGGGTTCTATGGATGAATCCAGAATTTCTCGCCCAAGGCGACGGCTAATAAACTGGCTGACGCTTTCGTGAGATTGTCTGCTGCGTGGCATGAATACTTCTGCCAACAAACGCAGCTTTGCTTGCCGGCTCCAGAGGGAAGAGCGTGCCAACCTGCTCAGCTGCATGGGCACCTCAGTCAATTTGCCCTGGCGCACTACATAGCGGTTTAAATCCTTGCCTTGGGACTGTTTGGATGCGGTTAAACCAGCTGCCTCAATGCAACGGTCTACTTCCGGGCGAAAGTTGAGTAGTAAACTGGCCGCCTGTTCTGTGATGTAGCCTGAGTTTTTGTTGGTGCAGATCTTTCCACCCAGCCGGGGTGCCTTTTCCCACACCTCAACCGGGATGCCCTGTTGCGCTAACCCCCAGGCCGTTGAGAGGCCGGAGATACCGCCGCCAACGACCAGAACTTCGGCACGGCTCATCGCTTCAGTTCCTGCTTCATCTTCTCCATCAACTCCTGATCCAGCAAGCCAAGGCTGCTACCATCTGGGGCCTGTTTGGATTCAACATATTCACGGATGGCGGCAAAGCGTTTGTCGGCCTGATCATTGTCTTGGAGTCTGGGTACTCGCTCTTTGGCAATTTCGTAAGCATCAAAATTGAGTTCATCCATGCCAAAACCACGCAGGCGACGCACGGCACGCATCATGGCCTTGTTGCGATAACAGGTTAGATCTTCACTGGTGATAATAGCCTTGCCTTCGCGGCGGGCATTGAATTCAGCGGCCTTCTTGATTCCAGCGCGGATAAAATCAGGAGCAGACTCCACTCGGGCCAGGGCACCTGGCTCCCACTCTACGCCAGCGGTTTCGGTCTCCACTACTTTTTGCACATCGGCAGCAGTGACCACCTGGGCATCGCGGCGTTTGGCCTCACGCTCGGCGGCAGCCTCCATGGTGGGCTGTACGAACATGCGTACTGGAGGGGCTCGGTCAGCCAGCAACTGCTCCATGACTTGGTCTGCCCCTGGCTCCCAGGTCAGTTTGCGGCCGGAATCATCCTCTTCTTCAAGACGGTGCAGCAGCTTTATATTGACCTCCAACCTACCCTCATTGCGGGCAACATCCTCAGCAACCTGGACGACACCACTGCGCAGAAAACTAGGTATGGTTTTCAGGTGTTCGCAAGCTTCTTGAGTCCAGGCCAGGGTAAATGCTGTTTCTGTGGCCGCCGTCGGCTCTGATGATGCAGGTTTTTTTATCCCTGGTGGCATGCCGGGATGCTGACCCCCAAAACGGCGGGATGCCAGGGTGGCCAGATGTTCTGGGGTGACCACTGTTTCACCCTGCTCCTGCACATGGCTCTCTGCCCGCTTGCGTACCATCTTGCGCAGAAAACCGGGGACGCGGGAGAGTCGTTGCTCTGCCTCAGGAGTCCAGCCAATCTTACTTTTCTCTTCGATCAGCGGCTGAATGACAGCACCACCCTCGGGTTTGTAATCACACCAGGGGTCGTCATCCATCAGGTTTCCACCCATTGCCAGCGGACGTGCACGACAACCTCGACAGAGCTTCTGGAACTCACATTTGCCACACTGTCCAGTCAGCTCTGGCTCGCGCAGCTGCTGGAAGCTGGGGGCCTGATCCCAGATCTCCCAGAAAGGCTTGGTTCGGATGTTGCCATCTTCGAAGGGGATGTAGGGGCAGGCAGTGACACCACCTTCCGGGGTGATGCGACAGTAGTGAATACCGGCCAGACACCCTCCCCCTTCATAGCCTTGGGCGCGGGTCAGGGGTGATTCAGGGTCAAGCTGATAGGCCACACGTTTGTAGTGCGGAGCACAACGGGCGCGAATGATCAGGTCTGTAGTCTGCTTCTGAGCCTCAACCAGCTGGTGCAATACCTGCTCATAACGGGCGGGGGTGATATCTGACATGGATTCGCCCCGGCCAGTACAGACCAGGAAGAAGATATTCAACACATGCGCACCGACCGCCTTGGTAAAGTCGATCATGGCATCCACTTCATGGGCATTCTTCTCAGTGACAGAGAAGTGCACCTGGAAAGGTAGATCATGTTTGCGGCAGGCCTCCATGCCACTGAGGGTCTTCTCCCAACTACCGTTACAGCCGCGAAAGGCATCGTGATGTGCCGGGTCGAGTGAGTCGAGGCTGATACCCATACCCAGGACACCCGCTGCTTTTAGGGAGATGACTCGCTGCTCATCCAGCATCACGCCGTTGGTACCGACCACCATAGAGAGGCCCAGGTTGCTGCCGTGGGCTACCAGCTCATCCAGATCTCTGCGCAGTAGTGGTTCACCGCCGGTGAGAACAACCATGGTTTCATTGCTGCGGGAGCAGATCTGATCCAGCAGTCCCTTTACCTCTTCTGTGCTCAGTTCTCCATCACTACCGCCCTCTCGTGTTTCTGCATCCATGTAGCAGTGATCGCAAGCAAGTTTGCAGCGGCGGGTGAGGTTGATAGCGATGATGTAGAGATCAGTCATTGGATGGCTTATCTGCTAATCAGCTTTTTTGCCCGAAAAAGGGCAACCTCCCTCCGATGCCTGACTGGCCATGGTTTCACGGGCCTTTGCCAATCCCTCTTCAACAAGCACCAGGGTGATCTCATTGCATCCCTGATCCTGGGCATAGTTTTCAATCCGTTCCTTGGCACCATCACGCATAAAACCCTCTGGTACTCGCATCAAGCGAGCAAGAGCAGCCGCCTGCCAATGGATTGGTGAGTCATCAATTGCTGGTTTTTCTTCACCTACAAGTGCCAGGGAGCCGGGGTTGAACTCACCGGTCTCGACACTATCATCCAGGAAAGGCTGGATATGTTCAGCAGCCACCTCTTTTGCACCCGCAGTACGCGCTTTCTTTTCAGCACGCATGCTGAGATTGCCGCGCAGACTGAGATCCTTGATAGTTAGGAGCAGCTTGGTTGCGCTTTCATGCCAGCGCATTGGTTCTATGTTGTTTGGTTTGTTCTTGAGCTCGCCGTTATCATAGGCATCAACAATCTCTTTCATGGCCGCTTCGGCTTTGCCCGGCATGAGTTTGGCTGTGGCCTCTTCCACAATACTTTCAGTGATGACGGTATGGCCCTGCTCCTGGGCATAGCGCAGTATGGCCATGCGAGCCATGTTGCGTACAAAGGAAGGTACCCGCTCCATGCGCTTCTCAGCCTCTTTGGTCCAGGAGGTGGTGGCTAAGGCGACTTGATCAATTTGCGGATAGTGCTCACGCTGACTGAGCAACACAGCGCAGTCGACATCATGCAGCAGAGCCTCACTGTTGCCGCCAATATCCAGCTCTTCATCGGCATGGATACCGGTTGTACCCATGATCAGCAGGGAAGGTTTCACCTGCTGCAGATATTTATTGATGACATCATGGGGTTTGCCATCCAGCAGTGTCGTTTCAATCTCTATTCCGTATTCATTGGCAATTTGTTGGCAGACCGATAGATGACCTTGATAGATCTTGGCCAGGCCGGAGTCGATAATCTCTTCATGCAGCTGCTCCTGCTCTTGAAAGCGGAATACCTTGCCCGCCTCATCGGAGAGCACCCGGGCGATGCGGTTGAAGGCGACATAGTGGTAGTAAGGGTCAAAAGCAGAGACCACTTTGACCGGCAGCTGCCATTGCTGCGCCAGTGCCAGAGCAGTTAGTAGGCCGCCATAGGATTTGGTCGATCCATCCACCGCCACTACAATGGGGCCTTCGGTGATGGAACGGCTCGGTTCTTTGATGACGAGCATGTCAATCTGGCTGCGCCGGGCAACACGCTGACAAACACTACCCAAGCGGCTGCTCTTAACGGCACCCAGTCCCAGAGAACCCATCACCAGCAGATCATAGTTGCCGTTATTGGTCTCTTTTACAATCTCCCGATAGTTTTTGCCTTCCGGTGAGAGGCGGTTAACTGCAATATCTTTTTTCTCACTCTGGGTTTCCACCTGATCCAGATAGGAGTCGGTGATGATGTTGAGTCCTTTAGTAATCAGATCATCGTGTACCTCACGTTGCAGCTCCAGTTCCTGCTCCTCCCGGTACTGCTCGGGCAGTCCCCCTTCCATCTGGCGGAAGCGCCTGTCATGCAGCTTGGCGGCATAGACATGCAGAGCGCTGAAACGACTGTTCCAGATCTCTGCCAATGCCAATGATTCTGTGATGGCACGGTTGGAGTGGTCAGAGGAGTCCACCGTCAGCAGGATGGAGTTATAACCTGGGAGTGCCTGAGGTTGAGAAGATTCAGCTGCGACCTGTTGGTTCATGGTGGCCTTTGTTATTAAGAAGGTTTAAATGCTGGAAGCTGAAAATGGAACCTACTTACCTTCTACCTTTAAAAGCGAAATCGACAGTCACACTGCCACCCGCCCCAACCTTGACCTTGGCTTTTTGATCCTTTAGAAATCCATGCCAGGCCTTGATGATGTATTCGCCAGGAGGGATGTTATCGATGCTGAAGCTGCCATCCTCTTTCACAACGGCAAAGTAGGGGTTTTTAGCGACAAAGGTGTAGGCATGCATGAAGTCATGTGCATCACATTCAATCTTCATGGCGGCCCCTTTTTTCAGATTTACTGTTTTGCTTATGGTGTTTTTGTCAGGTTGACTAACGTTGAATACAGTCTTTTTGACTCGGCCAAGCAGTTCGTAAGTGTGGATGTTGTGCAGCACGGGGTCTTTGTTGACGGAGACAAACTTGGCCTTGTTTCTCATCACGCCCAGGAAAGGTTTAAAATAACAGGCCTCCTGAACGGCAAGCCCATCGCCAATCTCTGCAGGGAAGGCCTTACCCTCTTTGACCTTATCAAGATAGACCACGACATCCTGCAGTGAGCCATTAACCACGCGCACATAATCAATCTCACGGGTGCCTTCACCGCAGACAGCATCGTCTTTAACGACCCTGTATTTCCTAGGGGCGTAATCTTTGCCGGCGAGGGTAACCTTCCCTGTTATGGCGCCACCATTGCTGACCGTGACCTCTTTATAGGCAGCATGGCTTATGAGGGGCAGAGTACAAAGGCCGATAACAGTGAATGCGGTAACCAGTTTATTCATTCGTGCTTTCTCCTCGTTAATATCATTTGGCTATATCTATCTAGCTGCATTTTGAATTTAAATATCAGTTCCAGAGTCTCAATAGTAAATCCTTGATGCAATAATATCAGTCGCAATAGTGGTTGGCTCTATTTTAACTTCACTCAATTCGACTACTACACCCACATCAGGTTCATCCTCTGCTGAATGATAGAGAGAATAAAGTGTGCATGCTGATTCATTTATGGCTGAATGGTGAAAATCTATTCAACTATATATTTGGATAATTACTGCCATGGGGCGGTTATTGTTAATCTGTTTTGCCTACCCGGTGGCCAATGATGTAAAAGAGGTAATGGTTGGAATAATGGGCCTGAAGGTTGTCTGGGATAACCGGTTTAGTAAAAATAATAATTCTGCTTCAATTTCACCCTGCAGATGCGAGGAGCCAAATGAGTCATGAGACAGCGGGAGCAAAAGAGAGTAATCAATGGTTTTGCTGGCAAGTAATCTACTCCCATGATGATATTGTCGATCGTGGTTGAGGGGAGTGCTATCTATGCCGAATAAACGCACGAGTTCACTACGCCTAGTTGCTATCTGGCTAGGCGCACTGGCCATCTCGCTGCTAGGCTTTTACCTGCTGGATCATGGCATCATGAGCATGCAGGGACTTCCATTGAATCTGGATCTGACCCCGGCGCAATGAATATTTTCTCACGGGTTAAGCTTTTTGCACTGCCACTACTGCTCTTGTTGCTCGGGCTGGTGGGTGTGGCCTGGGGTGCGGATGGTGCTGCCCCTCAGCTGCTGCGGGGCGACTATCCCGATATCGGTATCAGCAGCCGGGCAGTGGTCTGGGTGCTGGCCCAGCTGCATCTCTTCTTCGGCGCCCTGATTCTGGCGGTGCCGCTGTTTGTGCTGGTGATTGAGTTCCTGGGCATTATCACCGGCGACCAGCGCTACGATGAGATGGCTCGGGAGTTTCTCAAAATCAGCCTGGTTGGCTTTACCCTTACCGCCATCTTCGGCGTGATTCTCACCATCGCCCTGTTCAGCCTCTATCCCCAGCTCATGGGTTATCTGGCGCGAGTATTTGATGGTCAGTGGCTGGTCTATCTGGGGGTATTCCTGTTGGAGAATATCTTCCTCTACGCCTACTATTACAGTTGGAACCGCTTGCGCGAGGGTGGCCAAAAATGGCTGCACCTGGGGCTGGGGCTGATGCTCAACCTCAGTGGCGTGACCATTATGATTCTAGCCAATGCCTGGGTCACCTTTATGATGGCCCCCTCCGGCATCACCACCGACGGCACCGTGGTGGGCGACATCTGGGATGTGATGCACGGGCCGCTGTGGCACCCGATGAACCTGCACCGTTTCATCGCCAATATCGCCTTTGGCGGGGCGGTGGTGGGGGCCTATGCCGCTTTCAAATTCCTGAGTAGCCGTGATCCGGTGGCGCGCGCTCACTACGACTGGATGGGTTATACCTCCAACTTCATCGCCATCCTCGCCTTCCTGCCACTACCGTTTGCCGGCTACTGGTTGATGGCGGAGATCTACGCCTACTCCCAGCAGATGGGCATTACGGCCATGGGCGGCATCCTGGCCTGGCTCTTCATTGTCCAGGCAGTGCTGATCGGCACCATTCTGCTAGCGGGCAACTTTTACCTCTGGTCAGGTATGTCGCGTAGCGAGGGGGCGGCACGTTACCAATGGCTGATTAAATACATTGCCCTGGTGCTGGTGGCGGGGTTCCTGGTGTGGGTGACGCCCCATACTCTGATCCTCACCACAGCCGAACAGGCCGCCCTGGGGGGCAATTATCACAAGATTCTGGGGCCGTTGGGCATCATGCCGGCCAAGAACATTGCTGTGAACCTGATGCTCATCGCCACCTTTCTCTCCTTCCAGCTTTATCGACGGGCAGACAAGGTGGCGACTGTGCCCTGGGCGGGAGCGGGCAATGCGTTAATGACTGCCATCTATCTGGTGGCTATTGCCAACATCATTTTCGTCGGGGTCTATTACGGCTACTTTACCAATACGGTCTATAAAGTAGGCTCCTCGGTGATCCAGGTGGCCTCTACCCTGGTGGTGATCTGTTCCGGTATTGTCATCGACTCCCTGATGTTCAGGGGTGCAAAGAAGCTGCCCAGCCACTGGGGCCAGGTCTCGGATCGTTCCCAATATGCCCTATTCGCCCTGCCGGTGGCCTATACCTGGCTGATGGGGCTGATGGGCTATGTGCGCTCCTCGGTGAAGACCCACTGGCACATCTACGGGGTGATGAAGGACAACTCGCCTGATAACTACATCCCCACCATTGGCTATGCCGGGAATATGATCACCCTAGTGACAGTGCTGTTTCTGTTGGGGTTGCTGTTTATGTTTTGGATCGCCGACCGGAGGATCAAGGCATGACAGCTGATAGCCGATGGGTGTTTGCCAAGGTGCTGGGTTTCAGCCTGGGGCTGATCTTCCTGTTCACTCTGATAACTTGGCTTCCGCCTCAAATGGAAGGGGAGGCACCGCAGGAGCAGGTCGTCAAGCTGGAGACGCTCACGCTGGATGAGTTTGTCACTCTGGGTGAGTCGCTGTTCAACGGCCGCGGAGCCTGCGCCCTCTGTCACCAACCGGTTCCAGCGGGACGCGCACCGGATCTGCGCAAGCTGAATATAGCCACAGTCGCAGCAGAGCGGCTGGCGGATGCCAACTACCAGGGAGAGGCTACAGATGCTGCAAGCTATCTTCGGGAGTCCATGCTGGAGCCGGGCCGTTATGTGGCTCCCGGCTGGGGCATGATGGGGAGTGAAGGTGCCATCATCTCCCCTATGCCTGCCGTCGATAAACCACCAATGTCACTGACCCCGGCAGAGGTTGATGCCATCATCGCCTATCTGCTGGCCAAGGATGGAAACCCGGTGACAGTCGCACTGCCAAGGGATGAGATGCGATGAGAGGTTTTCGGGTCTCTGCCTTCTGGCGTGCCTTATTGGTGATCGGCCTAGCCTACCTGCTGTTCGACAACGCCTTCCCACCGTTGCTGCCGATGACCCTGATGGTGCCGTATATGATCATCACTATCATTGGGGTACTGCTCTATTTTGCCTTTGATGATGAGCGTTGGAATGAGTTCAAGCGGCCCATTGCTGCGGTGGTTCAGGACAAGGAGAAGGTCGCTATTCGCTGGGGCTTTCTTGTCGTGATCCCGCTTATTGTGGTTTACACCGTCTATGGCATGGTGAAGCCCTCCACAGATGCCCCAGTGGAGTTGCGCCAGGTGCACCCTGCCCCCCCAGCTTCCGTTAAGGTATTCAACAAAAGCTTCAACCTCTCTTCTTTAGAGAACCCCGTGCGGCAGGAAATTCTCGAAACCATGAAGAGAGATCAGGATGCCGGATGGGAACAGTACAATGAAGCGGTGCGGGCCGGACGTGATGTCTACTATCAGAACTGCTTCTACTGCCATGGCGGTCTGTTGGACGGGCAGGGTCACTATGCTCATGGCTTCAGTCCGATGCCGACCAATTTTCAGGATCCCACCGTTATCCCGCAGCTACAGGAATCATTTCTGTTTTGGCGTATCGCAACAGGCGGCCCCGGCCTGCCCAAAGAGGGCACGCCCTGGAACTCCGCCATGCCCGTCTGGCATGAGATGCTGAGCGAGGAGAATGTCTGGAATGTCATCACCTTTATCTTCGACTACAACGGACAGGTGCCGCGCATCTGGGATCCCGAAGTCTCTAAAGTTGTCACTGGCATGAAGGATAAGGCACTAGCCAAACGCAAGGATCTCAAAGGCAAGGCACTCTATAAATTTCGCTGTGAAGTATGCCACGGTGAAATGGGAGCGGGTGACGGTGTTGCCGCTGAGTTCATGTACCCCAAGCCCCGTGACTTTACGCTGGCGCTGTTCAAGTACAAAACCTCTCCTGGCACGGCGCTACCGCGGGATGAAGATCTGTTCAACACCATCAAGTACGGCCTGCCCGGCACCGGCATGCCTGGCTGGGGTATCAAAGGACGGGCGCTGCTCACAGACGAGCAGATCAAAAGCCTGATCCCAGAGATCAAGCGGTTTGATATTACGGCTGCTTGGCCACCCGAAGATGCCGATGAGGATGCCTTTGATGACGATGAGCTGTACATCAAAGACGACTTCCGTGTTATCACAGACAATGAACCACTGAAGGGGCAGATTGCCTACTCTGAAGAGTCTGTAGCCAAGGGGCGTGATGTTTTTCTCAAAGCCTGCGAACAGTGTCATGGTGCTGAGGGGCGCGGCAATATTGTCTCCGGCAAAAAACTGGAGGATGACTGGGGCAGCCGACTCTGGCCCCGCAACCTGACCAAACCCTGGACCTGGCGCGCCACTCAGGCTCGTGCCAGCGGTGAAGCTGAACGGGATCAGACCATCAGGAATATCTATGCCCGGTTATCCATCGGCATACCCGGCACCCCCATGCCTGCCCACCGGGCTACGGAGGAGGGAAACACCGACCCCATCAGTCTGGAAGATCGCTGGCATATCGCCAACTTTGTCTACAGTCTACGCAACAATACCGTGCAGCCAACAGAAGGCCCTCTGGTCAAAGGCATGAAGATTGAAGGCAGTCTGCCTGCATCAGCGGATGATGCACTTTGGAAGGAGGCACCAGCTGTGACCCTGCACCTGGTGCCCAACATCATCAAAGAGGATCGCCTCTTTACCCCACTCAATGATTCAGTAACCGTACGCGCCCTCTACAACAACAAGGATATCGCCTTCCTGCTGGAGGTGGATGACCGCACCCACAGTCGCCCGGGCGACAGCTACTTCACTGATCTGATGGATGAAAATCTGGAGATGCACCCGGATGCCTTCGCCATCCAATTCCCACAAGGCGGTGCCTACTCAACAACACCCACAACAGTGAAACCGCTCTACCGTCACGGTGATGCAAAACACAAAACCACCATCTGGTACTGGAATGCTGGCAGTGTAGAGCCAGAGGCAAAACCCCGGTCTATGTTATTGGTTGGCAGTGGCCCAAACAAAAAGCTAGAGCCTCGTATGGAGGATTTCAGCCTGACGGCAAACGGTGTCTGGAAGAATGGCAAATGGCGTGTGCTGATGAAACGCCCCCGTGATGGCAGTCGCAGTGGTGATGTGAGCTTTGATGAGGGGCAGTTTATCCCCGTCTCCTTTGCAAACTGGGATGGGAGTAATGGTGAAATGGGATCAAGACACACTCTTTCTACGTGGTACTGGCTTCTGCTGCCACGAGAAGAGGATCTGACTAAGGTGTATGGAATGCCAGCGGGTGTTGGGTTTTTGATCTTTCTTGTGGGGCTAGGTATTGTTACTGCCCAACGTCGGAAATATAACTAAGTCTGCCTTTACAGCGTGCCTTCTTTACAAAGAGGGTGTGGTTACAGGGTGCGCCTTTATAATAGAGGAAAAGACAGGGCATGATTGATGCGGTAATGAATTATCTCAAAAAGTGCTTCCCGGTTAATGTGGGTAAAACCGAGCGAACAATGCGCTTATTGCTGGGGCTGGGTTTAATAGCGGCCTCTTTTTTAGATTTTATCACTAAAGATCAGGAATTCTGGCTGGTTGTTATCGGCTGGTTGGGAGTGGTGTCGGGTATTGTGTCACATTGCCCCATTTATGGCTTATTTAACATCAATACGGCAGAGAATGACTAACTGCAAAACAGCTTAGATCAAGCAAATTCAAAAGTACTATGAGGTGCTACGCGCACATAAAGGTTATGGCTTTTGATGTGGCCGCCTTTTCTGCTAGGTATCAATTGACTACAGATCTGTAGCTAGCTGATGAAGCCTGGCAGCAGTGGGATATCCATATTCGATGGGAATATGAATGTCAGCCTGGTGTGTCAAAATAACCCCGCGAGTCAGTTGTTTTCCTAAGCAAATGTGTTTTTTAGTGCATAGGTGTGGTTGGGCTTTCCCTCTTTTCTGTATTGCAAGCCAGAGAACCCCTCATCGTTGTTATGCAGCATTGTATCTCAATGAAAAATATGAAACTGGAAAATATATAAACAAAATTATCAAGTAAGTCCCAATGCTTTTGGTCGGGTAGTTGAGGGGTAAAAAGCAGTGAAAATACATAAGTAAAATGCTCAGTTAATTACCTGAGTAAATTACTCAGGTATATACATAAGCGCAATGCTCAAGTAAATATATAAGTAGAATAATCAAGTAATTACAAAAAACGCACAGAACAAAAAATAGCGCAATAATTCACCTACAAAGTAGTGGAAATTGATCTGCATCATTTTTTGAATTTGCCCCCTGGTGATACCGTCTGTTCCGAATGTGATTGTTGTCCACGAGCGCAATTCAAAACGTAGAATTCAAGGCGGTAATGTGGCTGTTGGTTCTCAATATTAAGCGCTAAGAAATCACCTTCATTATTATAAATTTTTTAAAGTTCCCATCCCTTCTCCCTTGGGGTAGAAAAGAAATGTCAAATGTAAAAACGCATAAAGTAGAACAGTTGGTCATGGCGGCAGTAGGCTTTTTCTGGTGCTTCCTGATGTGGTTTGCCAGTGCAGCATTCGTTCCCACAATCGCTTCTGAGTTTGGTCTCGGCATTAAAGGTGTGGCGCTGCTTGCCAGTTCCGCTATCTGGACTGCCCCAATCGCCAGGCCGCTAGCTGGTTGGGCGGCAGATAAGTTTGGTGCACCCAGGGCCTTCGTGCTTATCCTGGTGGTAACAGGCGGGTTTAGTATCCTCTCGGGGTATGCCGATACGCTGGCGCCTGCAATTGGTGTTTCAGAATATCAATTCCTGTTTTGGACTCGAGTGATTGTAGCAACTGCCGGTATCGCCTTTGTTGTGGGTATCCAACACGTAGCTCAATGGTTTGAGTCTGAAGAGATGGGGGCGGCTGAGGGGCTCTATGCAGGCACCGGTAACGTTGGTGCTGGTGTAGGCGCACTGATGTTGCCTCGGATGTATGGCCTGGATTATCACACGGCCTTTATTCATCTTGGGATCGTTGCATTTGTTATTGCAGCGTGGATACTGTTTCGAGGTGTGGCTGCTAAGAGCATCGAGCAGGCAGCGATGGCCAAGAAGACAGCGACCTTCAAGGATACCTGCTTTGTCTGGACTCGCCATGCTGCGATTGCGTTAATGTTTGCATATGCCATGTGTTTCGGTCTTGAGATTGGCATGAATGCTTGGCTGCCAGGCTACTATAAGATGGGTTTTGCTGAAGCCATTAAGTCACTTGGCTTTGAAAGCCTGGTTGATGTACAGATTGCTGCGGGATCATTTGCTGCGGTTCAATCGTTTAACGCTTCGCTCTTTCGTCCATTCTCAGGTTGGATATCAGATATTTGGCAGAGAAATAAGTGGACGCCTTTTCCGCTGGTTTCCAAGAAACTCTACTATGCGCCACGCATTCACTTCCTGCTGTTTGCGCTAGTTTCAATCACCATCACCATGATTTTGCTTACATGGGCTGGAATGACAGGCAACCTGATCTTGTCAGTGCTTTTCCTGGCTGTGTTTGGTATCACGGTAAGTTTTGGTACAGGCGGAACTTTCGCAATTGTTCCTTTGATGTTCAAAGAGCGTCCAGGTACTGCAACTGGTTTTATTGGTGGTGTTTCTTGTGCCGGTGGTATCGTCTATCCGCTCATCTACGGTCAGGCTGCAGGCTGGTTCCCAGAGGGTGGCATTCATATGGGCTACGCACTTGTTGCGATCTGTATGTTTATTCCATTCATCATCTACTACCTTTGGGCCATGCATTGGGATGTTCATCCAGAAGATCACGGTTTTGGTAGCAAAGAGAAATGGCTGGGCAAAGATGCCATCTGAGTCGTTTAATTATTGCAATCAACGTTAACAATTGTTGAAGAATAAATAGAGGTAATTATTATGGGTGGCCACGCAGAACCTGATGAGTCATATGTATATGAGCCATGGTACAAATACGGAATCTACTTTCTGTTTTTTGAGGCGGCTATTGCGATCGGAGTAACTATCTACTCGCTTTCAATGAGCTTTTCCGGACAGACGGTGCAGTTCAAAAAGAAAATGGTCCATACGCAGACGAAAGCAGAGCGGTTGCAAGCAGAGCAGGCGCCGGTTGATCAAAAGTGCCAGGCGCTTGAGGAGAAGCTACGTGAGGCATGCTTGAAGGCGGCTGCTGAGTCCAAGCATTAGCGATTGCTGATGTTGGGAGTAGCAAATAGCTTGTGCTGAAATCAATTTGATGTGGAAAGAGATCTAATATTATGGCGACATTTAACAAGATTCTGATTCCGTACTATGGGTCAGAGGCGTGCAAGAGAGCAGCTGGCAAAGCAATAGAGTTAGCCAAGGAGCAGGGTTCCGAGCTTGTTGGTCTGAAGGTTATTGCTTTCTCCTTTGAGACAATTGCCCCTTCAGATAATCTCTGGGAGGCAATCAGGGATGATCTGCAAGGTAAGGCTGAAGCAACGCTCTCTAAACTCGAAGAGCAGGTTAAAGAGAGTGGCTTGGAGATTAAGCTTGAGGTTCGCGAGGGAGATGCGGAAGATGAGATTATTTCTGTTGCTAATGAAGTGGGCGCGGATCTTATCGTGATGTCTTTGGGTAGCCGAGTTAGCCGTTTGGGTAAGTTCCTTGGTAAAGGGCAGCAGAGGTTGAGTGTGCGTACCTTGGTTGCTGAGGCGCCTTGCCCTGTAATGTTCATAAGCTAATGATGTCTGATTCAGATAAAGATTTAGTCAAAATAGAACAATATATACCGTATGTTGCGGGAGTGGGTCTGATTGGGCTGTTGACTAGTCTGTATCTACTTTCCGATTTTTCAGAGCCCCTGTTGAATTTAGTAGGAGAGTACCTTAAACATTTTTCCTCTTAGAAGATGAGCTGGAAATTAAAAAATAAGTGCAAATGGAAAATGACTGGTTTCGTTGACTAAATAAAAAGACTATCGCTGATCAATAGGGTTGGCCGCGAAATAGTTTGCTGGGTTAATTAAAATAGCGTTTTTTGTCTGTAATTGTTGGCAAGTCTTCAAGGAATTTGGTATCGGAGTAATTCAGATTATTCCGGAATGCTTTTGGCTTAGGTTGAGTTTTATGATCTAGATCATTTTTTGATGCGGATCATGGGCTGTATGATGCAGAAGGTTTAAACTGCCTGTGTTGTTACATTGACCAAGTAAGAAGTCATGCGGAATGGTTTGTTTTATCGATACCGTTATAAAGCAGTTGGATCCCCGGTTTGGTGGAGTTTAAAAGCATTCATCAATATGGCGAGCCCCTGTTACATGAATGGGTATCAATTTGATAATTGGTATCTTTGATTCACAAACCGTGTGGAAATTTAAACATTTACGAGGCTGAAGAGATGTCTGATATAAAAGAATGGAATGTGGAGGATGAAGCATTCTGGGAACGAGAAGGAAAAAAGATTGCAAATCGCAATCTGTGGATCTCAATCCCAAGTCTGCTTTGCGGATTTGCGGTATGGTTGTACTGGGGCATCATTACGGTGCAGATGCTCAACCTTGGGTTCCCATTTCAAAAATCTGAACTCTTTACACTGATGGCTATAGCCGGTTTTACCGGTGCAACACTGCGTATACCGAGTAGCTTTTTTATCCGTATTGCTGGTGGACGTAATACCATCTTTTTCACCACGGCGTTGCTGATGATTCCGGCAGCTGGAGCTGGTATTGCGCTGCAAGATGCAAGCACCCCGCTTTGGGTGTTCCAGTGTCTAGCCTTCCTTTCCGGTTTTGGTGGCGGTAACTTTGCTTCTTCCATGTCCAATATCAGTTTCTTCTTTCCTAAGAAGCAGCAGGGTCTGGCGCTTGGTCTGAATGCTGGTCTGGGTAATGCAGGTGTAACCACCATGCAGATTCTAGTTCCATTGGCAATGACCATGGGGCTCTTTGGTGGTGAATCCATGACGCTCCAGAGCACCTCTGGTACGTTGATTGGTAAGATTCCAGCTGGTACCGAAACCTATCTGCACAATGCTGGTTTTATCTGGCTGGTTTTTCTGGTTCCACTGGCTATCGCTGGTTGGTTTGGGATGAATAACCTGCGTACTGAGCACATTTCACCCCATATTGGTTCGCCAATTGGTGCCATGGGTAAGATCACTGGCCTATTGATCATTGGTTTTATTGGTGCTGCTGCTGGTCTCTATATCATTCTGCCTGCTCCGGTTGGTATCGGTGCTCCAAACTGGGCTAAATGGCCCGTGATTATTGGTGTGCTCTTTGCTGTGGTTATGATGATGAAGCTGGTGCCAGGCGATATCAAACCGAACCTGGCGCGTCAGTTCAAGATTTTCCACCATAAACACACCTGGATCATGAGTATCATCTACGTCATGACCTTCGGTAGCTTCATTGGTTACGCAGCAGGCTTTCCACTTTCCATTAAGGTGGTCTTCGGCTTTCAACACCTTGCGGATGCTGCTGGTGGCGCGATGACGCATAATACGAAGAACCCTAATGGCCCATCTGCCTTGACCTATGCTTGGATGGGGCCGTTTATTGGTGCTTTCATTCGCCCAGTCGGTGGTTGGATTGCAGATAAAGTTGGTGGAGCAAAGGTAACCCATTGGGTTTCAATCACCATGGTTGGTAGTGCGCTGGGTGTGGCTTACTTCATGAAAGCAGCTTATGCCTCAGCAACTCCAGAAGAGTTCTTCTGGCCTTTCTTCCTGCTCTTCCTGCTTCTGTTTGCAGCAACCGGTATTGGTAACGGTTCTACCTTCCGTACCATTGCAATGGTATTTGATAAGGAACAGGCCGGCCCAGTATTGGGTTGGACATCAGCTGTAGCTGCTTACGGTGCCTTTATTATTCCAAAGGTATTTGGTGAGCAGATCAAAGCAACTACACCTGAGAATGCTCTGTACGGCTTCGCTGTGTTCTACTTTGTTTGCTTATGTCTGAACTGGTGGTACTACCTAGGGCCTAAGCGGGAATATGATAACCCATAGCATTATCTGCTAAAGAAAGGCGGCAACAATTTCGATTGTTGCCGCTTTTTGCAGCTTTAGAGTTCGAAAAACACACATGAATAATATGTTTCTACAAGCGCATAGTCAAATGAGAGGTTACAAATTATGAGTCATTTCATTGACCGTCTACGATTCTTTTCGAAGACGCCTGAAACCTTTTCCAAAGGACACGGCATAGTGACCAATGATGATAGGGCATGGGAAGATACCTATCGCAATCGTTGGCGCCACGATAAAGTTGTCCGTTCAACCCATGGTGTGAACTGCACTGGTGGTTGTTCCTGGAAAATCTTTGTAAAAAATGGCCTGGTTGCATATGAAATGCAGCAGACTGATTACCCGCGTACCCGTGATGACCTGCCTAACCATGAGCCTCGTGGTTGTCAGCGAGGTGCTAGCTTTTCATGGTATCTCTATAGCCCGCACCGTATTAAATACCCACTGATGCGTGGCCGCTTGATGGAGCTTTATCGCGCTGAGCGTGCTGCTGGGCAAGATCCAGTTGAAGCTTGGGCAGCTATCCAGGCTGATCCGGCAAAACGTAAAAAATACACCGCTGTTCGTGGTCTGGGCGGCTTTGTTCGCAGTGATTGGAATGAAGTAACTGAGATTATTGCTGCTGCAAACGTATACACCATTAAGAAATGGGGTCCGGATCGTATCTACGGTTTCTCTCCGATTCCTGCGATGTCCATGATCAGTTATGCAGCTGGCTCTCGCTATTTGTCACTGATCGGTGGCGCTTGTGGTTCCTTCTATGATTGGTACTGCGATCTACCCGCTGCATCACCACAGGTTTGGGGTGAGCAGACCGACGTGCCTGAAGCGGCCGATTGGTATAACTCAAAATATATCATCATCTGCGGTGCTAACCTGCCGATGACCCGTACTCCTGATGCACACTTTGCTATTGAGTCACGTTATAACGGTACCAAGATTGTCTCTATGGCACCTGATTACGCAGAATTCGTAAAGTTTGCTGATCTGTGGATGCCAGTTAAACAGGGCCATGACTCAGCTGCCTTTATGTGCATGACACATGTTGCGCTGAATGAGTTCCATGTTAAGAAGCAAGATCCATATTTCATGGAATATGCGCGTACCTACACCGATTTGCCGATGCAGGTTATATTGCGCAAAGATGGTGACCGCCTTGTTTCAGATCGTTTCCTCCGTGCGTCAGATTTTGACAAAAACATGGGCGAGAAGAATAACCCTGAATGGAAAACGGTCGTCTATGATTCTAAAACTAACGCATTTGTCTGTCCTAACGGCTCGGTAGGTTTTCGATGGGGTGAAGATGGCAAATGGAACATTTTGCCTAAGAACTCTTCCGACCAAACTGAGATTGAGGCTGAGCTGACTAACGTTGGGGCAAGTGATGACGTAGTAACGATTACCTTTCCTCACTTCGCCCCTGGCGAAGACGATACCATTCAGCGCAATGTTCCTGTGCGTAAACTGACAATCGATGGAGAAGAGGTGTTAGTAACCTCTGTCTACGATATGACGATTGCACAGTACGGTATTGATCGTGGTCTTGGCGATAATCTTGCTACTGGCTATGACGATGCCTCTACACCTTATACTCCTGCTTGGGGTGAAAAGGTTTGTGGTGTTCGAGCTGACCTGCTTGAGCGTACTGGTCGTGAATTTGCAGAAAATGCCTCTAAGACACGTGGTAAATCCATGGTTATCATGGGCGCTGCCATCAACCACTGGTACCACAATGACCTAGGTTACCGCAGCATCATGAACCTGCTGCACCTCTGTGGCTGTGTAGGTCAGACAGGTGGTGGTTGGGCGCATTATGTGGGTCAAGAGAAACTCCGCCCACAAGCTGGTTGGGCTCCTGTAGCCTTCGCACTTGATTGGCACCGTCCACCACGTCACATGAACAGTACCACCTATTGGTACTTCCATACTGATCAGTGGCGTTATGAGAAGGTTGAAGCTGACGATGTCATGGGTGCTACCGCTAAAGGCAAGTACAAAGGCTATCAGCTAGGCGATTACAATGTTGTTTCTCAACGTCTGGGTTGGTTGCCTTCAGCGCCACACTTTAATAAGAACCCATTGGATATCGTTGCAGCTGCTGAAAAGGCGGGTGCTACTGATGAAGCGGGTGTTTCCAGCTACATGGTTGATCAGCTCAAGAGTGGCGATCTGGCCTTTGCTTGTGAAGATATTGATGCGGAAGAGAATTTTCCACGTAACCTTTTCGTCTGGCGTGCCAACCTACTGGGTTGTTCGGCTAAAGGGCATGAGTACTTCCTGAAGCATCTGGTTGGTGCTCAGAATGGTGTAATGCAGGAAGGTACCGACGGGCAGCGTTCCAAAGAGATCAAGTGGCGTGAAGAGGCTCCGGTTGGAAAGCTGGATCTGATGGTTGATATCAACTTCCGTCTCAACTCTACCGGTGCCTACTCAGATATCATCCTGCCTACAGCTACCTGGTACGAGAAGGCTGACCTTAACACCACAGATATGCACCCTTTTGTGCATCCTCTGGGTAAGGCAGTTGATCCTGCTTGGGAAGCCAAATCAGATTGGCAGATCTTCCGCTCTATTGCTAAGAAGTTCTCTGAGCTTTCAGAAACTCACCTCGGCACAGTGAAAGATGTTGTCGCACTGCCTATGCAGCACGATAGTCCAATGGCGTTGGCTCAACCTCTGGGTCAGGTCAAAGATTGGAAGCGTGGTGAGTGTGAGCCAGTACCGGGTAAGACTCTGCCAATCCTGAAAGTGGTTGAGCGTGATTATCCAAACACCTTCAAGAAGTACTCATCTCTTGGGCCTCTGATGAATAAGCTGGGTAACAACATCAAGGGTATTGATTGGAATACCGATCTTGAGATTGAACAGCTTAAAGTGTTGAATGGTGTGATCAAGGAAGAGGGTGTCTCAAAAGGCATGCCTTCACTCGAGAAGGATATTGCTGTATGCGATACCGTCCTGCGTATGGCACCTGAGACCTGTGGTGAAGTTGCGCACAAGTCATGGACTGCGCTCTCTGTGAAGACGGGTATCGATCATAGCCATCTTTATGAAGGTCGCCATGAAGATAAGATCACCTACGACGATATCGTTGCGCAGCCTCGTAAGATTATTACCGCGCCTACCTGGTCTGGTATTGAATCTGAAGAGGTCAGCTACAACGCAGGTTATACCAACATCCATGAGCATATCCCGTTCCGTACACTGACGGGTCGTGCCTCATTCTATCTTGATCACGAGTGGATGCTGGACTTCGGTGAAGGTCTCTGCTGTTTCCGCCCGCCACAGGATCTGGGAGCACACAAGAACCTGCCAAAAGAACTGGCTGGTAAGCTGCAAGGTAAGAAGACACTGACCCTGAACTGGATCACACCGCACTCCAAGTGGGGTATCCACTCCACCTATCAGGACAATCTGCGTATGTTGACCCTGTTCCGTGGTGGCCCTTACTTCTGGGTAGCTGAGGACGACGCCAAATCTATCGGTCTTAAAGATAACGACTGGGTAGAGGCGGTAAACGCCAACGGTGCAACCGTTGCGCGTGTTGTTGTCAGTCAACGTGTGCCACGTGGTATGGCACTGATGTATCACGCTCAAGAGAAGAACGTTAACGTACCGGGTTCGAACACCACCGGTAAACGTGGCGGTATTCTGAATAGTGTGACCAAGGTCATCATCAAACCTACCAACATGATTGGAGGCTATGCGCAGCTCTCATATGCCTTTAACTATTACGGTACGGTGGGCTGTCAGCGTGACGAGCACGTTATCGTGCATAAGATCGAAGATGCAGATGTCGATTGGTTAGAGCGTCCGCTAACACCTGAGCGTGAAGCCCAACTTAATCCTCCGGGGATTAATAACTAAGGTTATTGATTAAATATCAACGTGCTGGTTGCGAAGCACAGACACTTCGCAACCAGCCCCGGTGGTGAAAGAACTTCGAGGAACATAAAATGAAAATACGTGCACAAATTGCAATGGTCCTAAATCTGGACAAGTGCATTGGTTGTCACACCTGTTCAGTGACCTGTAAGAACATCTGGACCAACAGAAAGGGTGTTGAGTACGCTTGGTTTAACAACGTTGAAAGTAAGCCAGGTATCGGTTTTCCGAAAGAGTGGGAGAACCAGGACAAATGGAGAGGCGGTTGGACACTCTCTGATGGCCAACTGGAACTGAAGGCAGGTAACCGTTTGAGCAAACTGCTCAACATCTTTGCCAATCCAGACATGCCGCAGATCGACGACTACTATGAGCCGTTTGATTACGATTATGCCAAGCTGCAGAACAAGCCTCTTTCAGAAGCTGCTCCAACTGCACGGCCAGTATCACAGATTACTGGTCAGCATATGGAGAAGATCAAATGGGGCCCGAACTGGGAAGATGATCTGGCTGGTGAATTCGAGCACCGCTCAGTTGATCAGAACTTTGACGGCATGCAGAAGCAGATCTACAAAGAGTTTGAAAAAACCTTCCACATGTATCTGCCTCGCCTCTGTAACCACTGTCTGAATCCTGCTTGTGTAGCCTCCTGCCCATCTGGTGCGATCTACAAGCGCGAAGAGGACGGTATCGTTCTGATCGATCAGGATCGCTGTCGTGGTTGGCGTATGTGTGTTACCGCATGCCCATACAAGAAGGTCTACTACAACTGGGAATCAGGCAAGTCAGAGAAGTGTATCCTCTGCTTTCCACGCCTAGAATCAGGCATGCCGCCGGCTTGTGCTGAATCTTGTGTTGGTCGTATCCGCTACGTTGGTGTCATGCTCTATGATGCCGATCGTATCAGCGATGTGGCTTCAACCAAGAATGAGAAAGACCTCTACAATGCCCAATCTGATATCTTCCTGGATCCAAATGATCCGCTGGTTATTGAACAGGCGTTGGAAGATGGTGTTCCTCAGAGCTGGGTTGATGCAGCACAGAACTCACCCGTCTATAAGATGGCTATTGATTGGAAGATCGCGTTCCCAATCCACCCTGAGTACCGTACCTTGCCAATGATGTGGTATGTGCCACCTCTGTCACCTGTACAGTCTCAAATCGATCAGGGAACATTGCCAACTGAGGCTGATGGCGTCATTCCTAAGTCAGAAGCTTTGCGTTTTCCAGTGCGTTACCTGGCCAACCTGCTGACCGCAGGTGATGAGGCTCCAATCCTGAGTGCAATCAATCGTATGCTGGCTATGCGTAGCTACCAGCGTTCAATTGCTGTTGAGAAAAAGGCTGATCTAGCGGTTCTACAGTCTGCGGGTCTTACGGAAGACCAAGCACAAGAGATGTATCGTTATCTGGGTATTGCCAACTACGAAGATCGTTTTGTTATTCCTACCAGTCATGAAGAGATTCGCAATGATGATCCTTATGGCTTCCAGGGTCAGAATGGCTTCTCAGCTGGCAACATCAGCTCGCATGGTGAAAAACCTGGTCAGGATGATGCCACACTCTTCCCTGCTCCACGTAAGCGCACGGTAACTCCGATGGGCATACAGGAACGGCCTAAATCCAAAGCGTAAATATAGAGGGTATATAAATGCGTATATACACAATATTGTCGCGCTTGTTGGATTATCCGAC
>Ga0316190_10000271_pt1 | contig 34892 bp, 32 predicted proteins | sample Eddworburrow2_MG_FD_204929 | JGI IMG/M metagenome (GOLD analysis project Ga0316190, IMG submission 204929) | Coastal sediment microbial communities from Maine, United States - Eddy worm burrow 2 | ecosystem: Environmental > Aquatic > Marine > Coastal > Sediment | place: USA: Maine | collected... | reverse complement strand
CTATCGTGATCGAGCCGATCGACGGCAAGCTCATCGTGACCGATGCCCCGCTGGGGGTCATGACCAATGCGCCGACCTACGATTGGCACATGACCAATCTCAACAACTACATCAATCTTTCGGTCAAGGACGTGGCCTCAAAGCAGCTTGGCCCGGTGACACTGAGAGGCAACGGTAAAGGACATGGTCTTCTCGGCCCGCCAGGCGATTTCACGCCGCCATCGCGCTTTGTCCGCGCCGCACTGTTCAGCCAGGTGGCGACACCAAACAGCACGGCACAAGACGCTGTCTTCGCCGCCTTCCATATCTTGAACCAGTTCGACATTCCGAAAGGCTCGGTGATCAATGGATCGGTGGGAAAGCCGGTGCCTGAAATCACGGAGTGGACGAGCATGAACGACATGGAAAATCTGCGCTTCTATATGCGAACCCATCAGGACCAGTCGATCCGTATCGTCGACCTTAAGGAGGCGATGAAGGATGCGAAGGGCAAGATCAGCGTTATTGACATGCAAGCTTCCGAGCAACCTGTCTCGACTGAGGTGCAAACTATGACCGGCGAGGATCCCCGGGCCGAATAGCCCGAAAATGTCGCGCTAGCCCGCAAAGAGCAGCCAAAGCTCGAACGGCCTCAGGATGTTTTCTTGAGGCCGTTTTTCGTTGGTGGCCGCCAGAAATTGGCTCATTTGGAGACGAATTGGCCAGAAGTTTGCGGAATGCGGTGCTGAAGACGAGACAAGGCCCGCTTCCACGCATAGGATCGGCGCCACTTGGGGAAACGTTTAATACGCACTGTCATGTCTTTTCTATCTTTGAGAACATTTGCCGCACGAATGTGCGTTGCCGCGAGCGGGCTAGCATTGTTGCTGTGCCTGTTTGCTTTCGTGCCACACCATGCAGCCGCTCAAGATGCGCCTGGGGCCGAGGCGGCGCAAAGTGAGCAAGAAAACCCCGGCGACGACGCCGGCACTTCCGGCGACTCGGCCGAGGAGGCCGATGCTCCGCCAGGTCCATGGGATGTGTCGCAGCCATGCAAAGGCGTGCAGCATCCCTACCAGGCCGATCTCTGTCAGCAATGGCGTGCCGCTGAGGCCTCCGAGCGCACGGCCACTCTCACGCGCTTGCTGATGATCATTGGCACGCTGGCCACGCTGCTCTTGCTGCTTCTGTTCGTGCCCGTCCTGATGGCCGCGCTTGCGGCGCGCAGGGCCGCGCAAGTCAAGGCGCAGGCATTGCTTCCTCCCCGAGACCGCGAAAACGAGCTGCGCGCTTATGTGGATATCGACACGCTTGAATTCATCGAGACGCCAGAATCCGACGGTGTGGTGAAGGTGAAGATCACCTTCCGCAACTCAGGCCAAACGCCGGCCCTCAAAATCGAAACTGTGGCCGAGATGGATATCCGGGACATTTCGGAGGAGGCTCTGCTGCCGGTCGTTCCCTTGCTCGAGGCAGCCTCAGCCGATCCCGCCCGCCCGCGCCTTGGCCGCGATGCGACCGCCACCATGATTATCCAATGCGACTCCACGCCAAAGCTTGCCGAACGTGTCACCAATGGGGAATCGACCATTCTCGTTTGGGGCTTTGTAAAGTACACGGACGTGTTCGACCGCAGGCACAAGACCGCATTCCAGTCCCTTTGTAATGCCGAGACGCTGGAAAGCGGCCAGATCTTCAAGCCCATGGTTCGGGGCGACGAAGACGGCTAATCGTCCGCGCGACAGCCGGAACATCCTCATGGCCATCTTGCGCAGAGCGCTCGCTGCCGCACGCGGTAGGAGGCCGCTCTCATCAAGATGGGCGAGGCGCCATCCTTCGCCGGCGACTCACGACGTTCATGGCTGCAAGTTCACGCCACGCGCAAGGAGCAAGGCCAGCGGGCCCGACTAAGCCCGCTAACGACTGCTGACAAAGCGGGGGCTGAAAGCCGATCTGCCGGGGCCCGACGCGCTTGAGGCTGGCAACATCGCAAAGCTCGCCAAGACCCAGGCGAAGCTCGTCTGTCTGTCCTATCTCGGCTTCGGTAGCGGCCCCGTCCAGATCCGCTATCTGGTCCGGCGGCTCAGACGGATTCTGCCGCTGGGCACGGTCATCCTGGTTGCTTATTGGGATCCCGATGAAGCAGGTGAGGCTGTCACAAAACTGCTCGACGTGGTGCACGCCGATGCCTGTGCGGCAACGCTGCATGAGGCCGTCGCGTTCTGCGAGGATGCAGCGATGGGGACGTTAGAGCCCGTCGCCGAACCGGCTTTATCATCCGACGAGGCGCTTGAGCCGAAGAGTGCCGCGCGAGAGCGCAAGCCGGCGAGAGTACGCAGACCGGAAACCGCATCGGCTTAACCGGCCTTCGCCGCATCCGCCGGTCCCCGAAAACACAGTGCCATGAGGCCGCCGAGCGCCAAGGCGCCGGCCAGGAACAGCAGTGCCGCGGAGAAGCTGCCCGTGGCTTCTTTCAGGAGACCAACGATATAGGGCCCGGCGAACCCGGCCGCATTGCCCATGGAATTCACGAGAGCGATGCCCGCCGCCGCGCCTGCCCCCGTCAGTAGAGCGGTGGGCAGCGCCCAGAAGGGGCCGAATGCCGCATAGAAGCCAAGCGTTGCAAGCGTAAGCGCAGCCATGGTCGGAACGACTGGGCCCGAATACGCCGACCAGGCGAATGCGGCTGCGGCCAGCAAAAGCGGCAGTGCAATGTGCCAGCGCCGCTCACCGCTACGATCGGAATGCCGCCCCCACAGGACCATGGCAATGGCAGCGAAAAGATAAGGAATGGCGGTGAGGAGTCCGACGGACAGCGGATCAAGCCCGAAGTCGCCAATGACCTGCGGCATCCAGAACCCGATTCCATAGAGGCCTGTGACCATGAGGAAGTACAGCGCGCCAAGTGCCAGAACACGCGGGCGCGTCAGGGCCGCTTTGAGGTCGGCTTCCGCATCAAGCGTGCGTGTCAGGGCCTGTTGCTCTTCAACTGTCAGCCAGCCAGCCTCTTGCGGCGCATTGGTGAGAGCCTTCAGCGCCAGCAGGCCGAGCAGGATCGCGGGCAAACCTTCGATGATGAAGAGCCACTGCCAGCCTTTGAGCCCAAGCGCACCGTGCATCTCCAAGAGGGCGCCGGAAAGCGGTCCGCCAAAGACACTCGCCAGTGGGACAGAGGCCATGAACAGTGCGACAATGCGCGCGCGTTCGGCTCTCGGAAACCAATAGGTCAGATAAAGGATGATGCCAGGGAAGAAACCGGCCTCCGCCACGCCCAGCAGCGCCCGCGTGACATAGAAACTCATTTCCGAATGCACGAGCGCCATGGCGCACGCAACAAGCCCCCACGAGATCATGATGCGCGCGATCCAAATCCGCGCACCGAAGCGCCTCAGAGCGAGATTGCTTGGGATCTCGAAGACGATATAGCCGAGGAAAAAGATCCCGGCGCCAAAGCCGTAGACCGAGGGTGAGAAGCCCAGGTCGGCGTTCATTTGGAGCGCGGCGAAGCCCACATTCACCCGGTCCAGAAAATTGACCGTGTACGCAAGACACAGAAACGGGATAAGCCGCAGGGTCGCTTTTCGAACCGCCGCCGAGAGGGCGTGATCGGCGTCTCGGGTGTGGTCCACGTCTTAATCCATGGCTGGCAGGATTGGCGTATGCCGGCGCACAGTAGCGTCAGTGATTCGACCGATACCCTAGAGGAGGGCCCATCCCATGGCTATTTCGATGGATGCTGCCGCGCAGGCACTTCGCGAGGCAATGCGCGAGACGGTGAAGAAATATTCGCTCTGGTATCTCATCCAGGGCGTGCTGCTTGTGGTGGCTGGCGTGCTGGCGATTATCGCGCCGGTCTTCTCCTCGTTCGCCTTGGTTTTCCTGCTCGCGTGGGTTTTGATCATAAGCGGCGTGTTGCAGGGAATAGGATTGATCGGCGCCCGAAACGTCCCCCATTTCTGGCTCCAGCTCATTTCCGCCGTGCTCGCTGTTCTGATCGGCGTGCTTTTGCTGCGCTCACCCGATGGCGGCCTTCTGATCATGACGATGCTGCTCATCGTCTATTTCATGGTCGAGGGAATCTCGAAGGTCATCTTCGCGCTCACGATCCGGCCTTTCCCCAATTGGGGCTGGGTGCTGGCCAGCGGCCTTGTTGGCATCGTACTTGCGTTTGTGCTCTGGGCCAATATGCCGCTCACCGCCGATTGGGTGCTCGGGCTCATGTTGGGCTTGCTCTTGGTCAGCGAGGGTGCGGCGCTCACCTATCTCGCCTGGAATGTGCGCAGTGCCCCTGCGGTCCAGAACACTTAAGGCGCGCTGCTTTCTTTCAGGAAGCGGGTGTAGATATAGCCCTCGAGCTTGGTCGTGGGGTCGGCAATGCGCACCCAATTGCCCTCGCGCCCCACGATGCGAAGCTTGGTGCCCTTCTGGGCAACTCTGTGGGTGCCGGCCGTCGAGGACGGCCCTTTGCGGATGTTTACCGGGCTCGACACTTCCATCCATTCCTCTTGGATCGATAGCCCCGCCGCCGCCCTCATAAACCGGCTGAGCGGCCCAGGCGTCGTCTCTTCCTCCGAGGCGAGCAATTGCGGCTTGAGCTTGATTATGCTTGCGGTGCCACGAGCGGCCATGCGCTGCGGCTCTGGGCCTGCCACAGCGGCACTAGCTTCAGGCGTGGCCACAGATGGCTTCCCTGGCGGCGTAGGGGCCGCGGCGATCTGCGCCGGGCGCTGAGCACTCATCGCAACGGCCTCTCCACGGCCAGAGGTTGCTGAGCCCCAAGTCTCGGTGAGCGCGCCGAGCTTGGTCCTGCGATCTGCAACGCCGAGGCTCGCGGCCCTTGCGTACCATGTTGCCGCATGCGCCGGGTCCGGCTTGATCCCCTGAACCCCCAGGCGGGCAATAATGTCCGGGTCGTAGGTCGCGCCCATAGCCAGCGCGGCTTCGCCGCTTCCTGCTTCCGCCGCACGCCGGTAATAGGCACGAGCGCCTGCAAGATAGCCAACGTCGATCATTTTCTTACCGTGCGCCATCAGGCCTTCAATACGGTCTGCCTCACCGGACCGTACGACGAACCCGGCAATGGGCGGGGGCGCCACACGAGGCCGGGCCGTCGTACGGGCCATTTCGTCGTCTTTCGCCGCGCCCAAGCTCGTGGTCGGCAAGGTCGGCTCAGCCCGGGGCGGATAGACCGGGATCGAGAGCGCGGCTGAGGCCTGGGTCGAAGGCGCGCCACCGGGCAAAAGACCGGCGTTCGCAAAGAGACCGTCCAGGCTGACGCCCTCAAAACTGCCAAGCCACATCATCGCGCCAAGGGCTGCTGCGGGCGCAAAAGCAATCGCGCCAAGGCTGGAGAGCAGGGGCCGGCCCGCGCGTGGCGGGGGCTCTTGTGCTTGTGCTGGCTCGGTCGGGTTTGCCTGCGGCACCCGCATCCATGAAGGGTTGGGCGCGAAACGCCGCGCCAGTGCGGACGCACTCGGTTCTGGGTGCACTATGGTGCGGCGCGCGCCAGAGGGGACGTCAACTGCCAGCCGCTCGGCGAGGCGCAAGACGTCCTCCGGGAGGATGATGTCCTCAGGAGCGATGTCTTGCCTTGAGTCTGATTCGATCACGGTGACCTCCTTCGAAAGATGCCTTGTGTGACGGGGTCAGTTCGATGCTTGCGCTTGGCGTTCGCTCCATGCCTTGAAGGCGCGGAAGAGCGTCTCGTGTTCGTCTTCCGATGTTCGGTCTTTCCCAGTCTGCGCCAGGAATGTTCTGAAGCGTTCTTTTTCTTGCACCGCGGAAAGGGCTTGCGTCTTGGCGTTGTCGATCCAGGCCTGCGCTTGCGGCGCGCGCTGCCAATCCTCGAGCGTTGCGGCGAAATTCACCTCGCCCCACTTCGGATGGCTTGGGGGCTCCTGTAGCGCATCGAATTTCGAAAAAAACCTATCCACGAACCGCTTGAGTCTGTCCTGCCGGCTTCCGTCTTGCGGATCGCGAAAGGCCACCAGAACGGCGCAGACGGCAATTGTATCGACCCGCTCTCCACGGTCGATGAGTGCCGGATAATCGTCATGTGCGAGTGTCGCCGGATACGTGTCGTCCTCAAGGCCCTGGGCAAATGGGATACCGAGGAGCTTCAGTCCGGAGTCGCGTTCGACCTCCGCAATGCGCGGTGAGGGCGTGGTGCCGATCAGGACAGTCGCATCGATGTCCCCCGATTTGATTTTCTCCACGGCCTCGGCAGCATCAAGATGTGTCTCGCGGACATGGACACCGAGTGTCGCAAAGAGAAACCGAGCTGCGATCTCCGTGCCGCTGCTCTTCAGGCCGATATTCACGGTCTTCCCGTTTAGCGCCGCGATATCAGCGATTTCCGAGCGCGCTAGGAGATGCAGATCTTCGTTGAAGAGCTTCGCGACATAGACCACCTGCTCCCGAATCGGCCCAAGTTCTCCAGTTCGTGCGAAATGATTGAGAACGGTCGATTGCGTGATGCCCATGTCGACGCCGCGCAAGGACATGACGTCTCTTAAGGTCTGCGCAGGCCCTTGACCCACCATGGGGATCACCCGGAAGGCCTCGCCATCGTCGAGCGCCGCGGCGATGTTCTGCACGATGGTCGTATTCCCGTCATGAACCGTGCCCGACATGACGGTGACAGTGCTATCGTGCAGTTGGGTCCGGTCAGCCGCCCCAATCGTTTCTGCGGGCGGTTTGGTCTGCTCGGCCCCGCCTGCAGGCGTCTGCCATCCTGGCAGCAGCAAACAAATTCCCCCCAGTCCAATGACCGTGGCGATCCGCATGGCTTGTTCCTCTCACAAGCGCCCCAGGCTAATAGGAAGTTATCTATTCGTCTATGTCAAGTATATATAGTATATTGCCAATATAATAACAGATAATTGCCCAAAATGTGGCGATTTTTAACCAATATAGGCCATAAAATGGCAATAACTACTATAATTATACATAGATAGTATTCTCCATCAGCGGGTTTCGCTGGAGACAATGCTTAGATATCTGATGCAAGGCGCAGATAAACCGATTGCAGAGCGAAGTCCCGCATCTGCAACGCGCCTCTGTCCATAACGCCGATCGAGCGATTTGGTTTCCCGAGCGGGAGTCTAATCCGCGTCCATCTTGAGGGCCGCGATGAAGGCCTCTTGCGGAATGTCGACCTTGCCGAAGCTCCGCATCTTCTTCTTACCCGCCTTCTGTTTCTCCAGAAGCTTGCGTTTGCGGGTAATGTCGCCGCCATAGCATTTGGCGGTCACGTCCTTGCGGAGCGCACTGATTGTTTCGCGTGCGATGACTTTGCCGCCGATCGCAGCCTGGATCGGGATCTTGAACATGTGCCGTGGGATCAAATCCTTCAGCTTCTCGACCATGGCACGCCCGCGTGCATCCGCTCGTCCCCGGTGAACGATTACGGACAGCGCATCGACGGGCTCGGCATTCACGAGCATCGACATCTTGACGAGATCGCCTGTCTCATAGCCGGTGATGTGATAGTCGAACGAGGCGTAGCCGCGCGTCACCGATTTCAGCCGGTCGTAGAAGTCGAATACGACCTCGTTGAGCGGCAAGTCGTAGACGAGCATTGCCCGTGAGCCGGCATAGGTGAGCGTCTTTTGCCGCCCGCGGCGGTCTTCACATAGCTTTAAGACGGCGCCGAGATGCTCGTCCGGCACGAGAACGCTGGCCTCGATCCAGGGCTCTTCGATGCGCTCGATCCTCTGGGCCTCGGGCATATCGGCCGGGTTATGCAACTCCACCATCGTGCCGTCTGTTTGAAAGACGTGGTAGACGACCGAGGGCGCCGTCGCGATGAGGTCGATCCCGAATTCCCGCTCCAGCCGCTCACGGATGATCTCAAGGTGCAGCAGTCCGAGAAAGCCACAGCGGAAGCCGAAGCCGAGCGCAGCGGAGGTCTCCATCTCGTATTCGAAGCTGGCATCGTTCAGGCGAAGCTTGCCGACGGCTTCACGCAAATCCTCGAAATCGCCGGAGTCCACGGGAAACAGCCCACAGAACACGACGGGCTGAGCGGGTTGGAAGCCTGAGAGCGCTTCGGCCGTGCGGCGCTTTTCGTCTGTGACCGTATCGCCCACACGCGTATCGGCCACCTGCCGGATTGACGCGGTGAAGAAGCCGATTTCACCAGGTCCCAGCTCATCGCGCATCTCTTGCTTCGGTCGAAAAATACCAACGCGGTCAACTTGGTAGCCCGCGTCTGTCGACATCAGCCGAATGCGCTGACCTTTTTTCAAGGTGCCATCGATCACGCGGACAAGAACGACCACGCCGAGATAGGCGTCGTACCAGCTATCCACCAGCAGGGCCTTGAGCGGTGCGTCCTTGTTGCCCGAAGGCGGCGGCAGGCGGTGGATAATCGCCTCCAGAACGTCATCGACGCCAATGCCGGTCTTGGCTGAAATCTCGACCGCGTCGGATGCATCGAGCCCGATGACATCTTCGATCTGCGCACGCACTTGCCCGGGCTCGGAGGCCGGAAGATCGATTTTGTTCAGAACGGGAACGATCTCATGGTTGTTCTCGAGCGCCTGATAGACATTGGCGAGGGTCTGTGCCTCGACCCCTTGCGTGGCATCCACCACCAATAGCGATCCCTCGCAGGCCGCAAGCGATCGGTTCACCTCGTAGGCAAAGTCCACATGGCCTGGCGTGTCGATCAGGTTGAGCTCGTAGTGCTGCCCGTCCTTCGCACGATAGTCGAGGCGGACGGTCTGGGCCTTGATAGTGATGCCGCGCTCGCGCTCGATGTCCATGGAATCGAGCACCTGCTCCTTCATCTCTCGGGCCGTGAGACCACCGCAAAGCTGAATCAGACGATCGGCCAAGGTCGACTTGCCGTGGTCGATATGGGCGATGATCGAGAAATTGCGGATATGCGATAGGGGTGTGGCCGAACTCATGGGCGGCTAGGTAGGGGAGCAAACCGCCAAAGGTCAAGCGCGACAAAGAATATGCGGTTCTCGGCTCAGATCCGCGCACGCGACAATAATGGCGAAATCATGCGGGTAATTGCCGCAATTCTGCGGTTGTAGATCGGTAAGGCTATTCCGAAAGAAAGGCGCCTTCCATCGGGACGGGAATCAATCGAGTCGCGTCTGTCTGTGATTGCTGTGTCTTGACGTTGGGTCGCATAGCGAATGGCCGGGGAGTGTGCCGGAGTCACCGAAACTGGACCCCGTGTCGCTTTTCGAATTGTCGAAACTGTTTCTAAGGAGAGACCCCTTGATTAAGAACGTGGTTTTCACCGCCGCTGCCGCTGCTATGATCGCCGGCGCGACCCTCGCAGCACCCCTCACGGCTCAGGCCATGACCTGCCAGGATGCCGCCAAGATGAAGTACCCGGAGAGCATGAAGGAGCGCATGATGTACAAGCGCGACTGCAAGAAGGCTTTCAAGGCATCTGAAGGCAAAGAAGGTCCGCTTACCAAGATGCGCATGAAATCATCGAGCTAAAACATCGTTCGGTTTGACCGAAGCAGGATTGAGAGAAAGGGGCTCATTTGAGCCCCTTTCTTTTTGCCTCCTTGTGCATGGTGTCCAGTCAAACAAGGAAGACACGAAAATAAAGAAGACAAGTTTGCTTGCCCCGCCGGGGCGCTGATTCTGGGCGCGCTAACGATCTCTGCCGTGTTGGCTCCGGCCAAGGCAAGGCCCAGCTGCGGTGATCGTGCCGAGTGGCGCTACCCTTACGATAGATGGGCTAGAAAGGCCTACAAGCAGGCGTGCAAGGACAGGCGCAATGCTTGGAAGAATAACCGTAAGGGTTGGAAAAAGGCGCGTAAGCGCCGAGGGGTTTGGATCGGCTGTTGATGCCGTCTTTGTTGCTCAAGAAGGCGGGGCCCCACGCATGACGCGGAAGGCCCCGTTCTCGTATTAGCTGCTCTTGTCGCCCCAGATCTCGGACAGGCGCTGCGCGCGGCCGCAGTTCCATTTGTAGTACTTGTAACTCACAGGATTCTGATTGTGGTAATCCTGGTGGTAGTCCTCGGCGGCGGTGAAGGTGGACGCGGGGCGTATCGTCGTCAACACGTCCTTGCCGAATCTCTTCTCGATATCTTTTTTCGTGCTTTCCGCGAGCGCTCTTTCGTCATCGTCCGAAACAAAGACGACGGTGCGGTAGGCCGGTCCCTTGTCGCAGAACTGCCCGGTCGGATCGAACGGATCGATATTGCGCCAGTAGTGGTCCAGGAGCTCCGCGTAGGTCACCTTCGAGGGATCGTAAGTCACTTTCAGAGCTTCAACATGGCCCTTGTGGCTGCCATAGGTGGGCTTCGGCGATTTGCCGCCGGCGTAGCCCGAAACCGTCTCTGTCACACCATCGACCTTGTCGAAAGCATCCTCCACGCACCAGAAGCAGCCCCCGGCGAAGATCGCGGTCTTTTGGTCGCCCGCATCGGTCGCATGCGCGCTCGGATTGCCCACGGCAAACACAAAAAGGGCAAGAAAGGCAGCAGCCAGGCTGGCGAAAATCCATCGCGCAATCATGGGATGTCTCCACATTATTGTCTGTGTCTGACGATAAGGACTTGCACGATAAGACGATAGAGCCTCTCGCGTGTCCGTGATTGGAAGTGATACAAGCGATCTTTCTCCCGCCCACCCAGTTGAAATGCCTGTTGGATCGAAGGTACTGAGAGGCATGCAGCACCCAGCCACTCTCGCCCTGCCGCACGATGCCATGCAGCCGGCTTACGACGTTGTCGTCGTAGGGTCTGGCTATGGCGGCGGCATTGCCGCCTCAAGGCTCGCACGCGCCGGTCAGCGGGTTTGCGTTCTCGAACGCGGAAGGGAAGTGTCTGTCGGGTCGTTTCCTGCCCGCCTGCCGGATTTGCGCCGCGAACTACAAGTGAGTGGAGCCAAGACGCGCTCGGGTTCAGGCACCGGCCTCTATGATGTTCGGGTGGGGGTCGACATTAATGTCGTCGTCGCTTGCGGCCTTGGCGGTGGCTCGCTCATCAACGCAGGCGTCGCGCTACGCCCCGACGATCGCGTTTTTGCCGATCCGGTCTGGCCTGAGGCGATCAGAACAGATGGTCTGGTGGATCTTGGCTATGCAAGGGCGAGCGCCATGCTGCGGCCCGCGCGCTTCGCTGCTGCACCTGCCCTCACGAAATATCAGGCGCTCGAGGCTGCGAGCGGCGTGTTTGGTAAAAAGCCTGTCGTTGCCCCTGTCACGGTCAGTTTCGAGGACACCGTGAACGCGGCCGGCATTGCCCAGCGCGCGTGCACGCTATGCGGTGATTGTTGTTCAGGCTGCAATGTGGGGGCAAAGAACACGGTTGCTGCGACCTATCTGGCGGATGCGCGCACCCATGGTGCGGAGATGTTCACCGGCCTGACCGTCAGCCATATCGAGAAGTTGAGCGGCTTTTGGCGGGTTCATTTTCTCCCCTCGGAAGGGGCGGCTACCACCTCAAGCCATGTGGATGCCAAGACCGCGATCCTCGGGGCGGGCACGCTCGGCTCGACCGAAATTCTCCTGCGCTCACGGGCCCGTGGCCTCAAACTCTCCGCGCAGCTGGGCGAGCGCTTCTCGGCGAATGGCGACATCATCGCCTTTGCCCTTGGCGGCCAAAACAGGGCCAATGCGGTCGGGGTAGGCGAGCCGCCCAAATTCACCCGCGATCGGGTCGGCGCGAGCGTGGCCGGTCAGATCGAATTGCCCGATGATGCCGATCTCAGCGCCAGCATGATTATACAGGAAGGCACAATGCCGTCCTCGGTCGCGCCGCTTCTGCCAGTCTTTTTCATCGCCGGTGGGCGCATTCTCGGCGCGGCCCATAGCCTCATCAAGGGCGTCTATGAAGGGCCGCTATCGAGCCTGCAGAGCTTCTTTGTGGTGTCCCATGACGATGCGGCGGGGCGCCTGACATTTGAAAACGATGCGTTGGCGGTGGAATGGCCGGATGTCGCCGAGCAGAAAGTCTATGCTCGCGTGGATGAGGCGCTGACCAAGGCGGCTGAGGCAGTGGGTGGGCGCTATATCAAGAACCCGCTGATCGGGACTTCGATGGGCACGAAGCCCGCAACCGCGCATCCCCTTGGCGGCTGCGGCATGGGCGAGACGGCGGCAAGCGGCACGGTCAACCACAAGTGCCAAGTCTTCGCGGGCGAGACGGGCGAGACGGTGCATGCAGGTCTCTATGTCTGCGACGGGGCCGTGATCCCGCGGTCCATCGGCTGCAACCCACTTCTCACCATCAGCGCGCTGGCCGAACGCGCCATGGTTCACTTTGCCCGTGATCATCATCTAGGATTCGAGACCGAATCGATTCGCAACGAGGCCGATCTCGCAACCTCGGCATGAGGGCCGTCAGGCTCATGGGTTTGCTCAAATCCTCCGGCGCCAAGGTCTTAGGTGTAACCGCTGTCCTCGCGCTCACTGCGGGCGCGCAGACGCTTATCGGCGCCCCCCGCTTGGCGCCATGTGCCAGCACTGAATACACGGCTGCGATTACCCCTGCGCCTGCCATGCACAAAGAGCCCGCCATGCACAAAGAGAAGGTGGGTGATGGTCCGGATCGTCTGACGATCGTGCTTGCTGGCGACACGGGCTTCAATCCGAAAGGCGCCCTTGTCGATCCGCGCGGCTTTACGAAGGAGCGTGACAGCCTCACCTACGCGCAAAGTCTCAGCGGCGCTGCACCCGATGTGGATGGCGATCTCGCCTTCCTTAATCTCGAAACCGTGGTGACCGACCGCAACGATCTTGCCCCCGATGCCAAGGGCCAGACCGCGCCTTACAATTTCAGGAGCCACCCAGCGGGAGTGGACGCGTTGACCGAGACGGGCTTCAACCTGTTCTTGCTCGCCAATAATCATTCGATGGATTACGGCGCGAGGGGTGCGGAAGAGACGCTCTATCACATAGCCGTTGCGGGCGCGAAACGGGCCCTGGCCTATGCCGGGCTCGGCGCCGACTTTGAGGAGGCGACGCGGCCTGGCTGTCTTGAAATTGGCGGCATGAAACTGGGGTTCTCGGCGACAGGGATCATCACCGGCCAGCGCGCGGCCCATCGCGCCGGCCAAGGCAAGCCCGGTCAAGCCGCCTATCGGAACCAGAAGGATTTCGAGATCGTGGTCAACCGGCTGCGCGAGCTTCCGGCCGATTACCGCATTCTCTCGGTTCACTACGGCCTTGAGGGCCGCGTTGTCCCCGATGCGCGTCAGCGTGCGGACTGGCGTGACTATGCGGCCCGCAAGATGGGGATCGACTTGATCGTCGGCCATCACCCGCACGTGGCCCAAGGGGTCGAGCGCGTCGGCAATTCGGTGATCTTTTATGGGCTCGGCAACTTCCTGCATCCGGGCACTGCCAAAATGAAACGCTTCGGCCTGTGCCGCGACTACGGGCTCATGGCGAAAGTCCATCTTGCGAAGGAAGAGGGCGCTTGGACGCTCGCGGCCATCGAGGCTATTGCCTTGACCGGCACCCATAAGCGGCCAGAGCGTTTTGCACCTAAAGAAGGAGCGCGGCGCATCTTCGCGCTGAACTATCTCAGTGACCAGCTCCGCGATGGCGATGGTTCTAGCAATGGCGCGCAAGGCGTGCGCTTCAGCCCGCGCGAAGACGGCTCCGGCCTTTATTGCGCCGATGGGGCGTCTCAGCTCGGCGGCAAGATCGGGGCGATGTGCGCGCCCCTGCCGCCGCCCCCTTCGATCTCGCCAAACCTTGCCCGCCACCTCAAGACTGCCTGTGCGGACAAGCCGTTCTATGGTGCGGTCGCCAAGAAGCGGCGCAAGACGAATTCCATTTTCAGCTTCGAGCAGTTTTAGCCGCGCCTAGCGCAATTTGCCACCGGTGGTCTTTGCCACACTGGCCACAATTTTCTCAGCGACCGCATCGATCTCCGCGTCCGTCAGCGTCTTGTCGCGGGGCTGCAGCGTCACCTCGATTGCAAGCGATTTCTTGCCGTCCGGTACACCCTTGCCGGTGAACTCGTCAAAGACGCGCACGTCCACGATCAGCGCGCGATCGGCACCCGATGCGGCGCGCAACAAGGCCCCGGCATCCACATCCCAATCCACGAGAAATGCAAAATCACGCCGCACGGCTTGAAGGTCGGAGGCCTCCAACGCGGCCCGCGACGCGCCTTTGCGTTTCGCTGGCGGTAAGGCGTCGAGATAGAGTTCGAATGCGGCCATGGGCCCATCCGCATCGAGGGCTGCGATCGTATCGGGATGAAGCTCACCGAACACGCCAAGCGTGACCTTGGGCCCGAGCTTGATCGCACCGGAGCGGCCGGGATGAAACCAGTCCGGTGCCTTGCGGGTGATCTGGACTTTGCCTTGGCCAATACCGAGCGCAACAAGCGCGGCGATGGCATCGGCTTTCACAGCTTCCCAGCCTGCCTTTTCAGCATCACTCGACCAGTGGCGCCCACAGCCCTCCAGGGACGAGTGACCAAAGCGCACGCCGGATGCGGCACTATATTGGTCGTCCGGCTCAAGCCCGCGATAGGCCTGGCCGAGCTCAAACAATGCACCATCGGTCAAGCCGCGGTCATGGTTACGTTTGGCCGCGCTGATCAGGCCGGGAAGGAGGCTTGGCCGCATCTGCGACAGCTCGGTGGAAATCGGATTGTCGAGCGCCAGAGAAGGCGCCCCGCCGCCGAAGAGGCTCGCCTCGCCATGCGGGATGAACGACCAGGTGATGGCCTCCACAAGCCCGCGTGCGGCAAGCGTCCGGCGCGCGTTTCGCGCGCGAACCTGACGGTCCGTGAGCACGGGCCTTGCTACACCGGACAGGCGGGTGAGTGGCGTTGCCGGAATGCGGTCGACGCCCGTCAGGCGCACAATTTCCTCAACGAGGTCAGCGGGTATGGCAAGATCGGGCCGCCAGGGTGGCGGTGCGGCTTTCACCACGTTGGACTCGCCCTCAAGCTTCACCTCGAGCGCTGAGAATATGCGGCGGATGTCCCGATGGGGCAGCGAGAGCCCGCTTAAGCGGCCGATGAGCCGCATGTCGAACTTAAATGGTGCATTCGGTTTTGGCGGCTTGCCTGCGACCGTCATGGTGCTGGCCTCGCCGCCGCACAGATCGAGCACCATCGAAGTTGCATGCTCAATGCCGAGCTCGGCGGATTGGGGATCGATCCCCCGCTCGAAGCGGAAACGGGCATCGGAAATGATGTTCAGCGTGCGGCCTGTGCGCGCCGTGCGCTTGGGGTCGAAATAGGCCGATTCGATGAACACATTTGTCGTGTCTTCCGTGCAGCCTGTGTCCTCACCGCCGATCACGCCGCCAAGGCCGAGCACAGCGGCATCGTCGGCGATCACGCACATTTCCTCATCAGCCTTGTAGGTCTTACCGTCGAGCGCATGGAAGCTCTCGCCCGACTTACCGAGCCGCGCCCGGATCGTTCCCGACAGCTTGTCGGCGTCGTAAACATGCAAGGGGCGGGCGCGGTCGAACGACACATAGTTCGTGATATCGACCAGCGCACTGATGGGACGAAGGCCGATCGCTTTCAGCCGCGCCTGAAGCCAGTCGGGGCTCGGTCCGTTCTTGACCCCGCGTACGAGCCGGCCCGCGAAAACGGGGCAGGCGGATTTTTTGGTCTTGTCAAATTCCAGCTTGATAGAGAAAGGGTTGTCGAAGGCGCCCTTGACCGGTTTGACAGGATCCTTTTTCAGCTTGCCGAGGCCGGCAGCGGCAAGGTCGCGCGCAATGCCGCGCACGCCAAGACAATCGGGCCGGTTCGGCGTGATAGCGATGTCGAACACCACATCGTCGAGGCCAAGCGCTTTGGCGGCGGCGCTGCCCACACGGGTCTTCGTGGGCAGCTCAATAATACCCGTGTGTTCGTCGGAAAGCTCAAGCTCCCGCTCCGAGACCATCATGCCGGAAGATTCAACACCGCGAATCTTGGCTTTGGTCAGGGTGAAGTCGATGCCCGGCACATAGGCGCCAACAGGGGCGAACACGCCCTTCATGCCCGCCCGCGCATTGGGCGCACCGCACACGACCTGAACCGTTTCCTTGCCTGTGTTGACTTCGAGCACTTGCAGCTTGTCGGCGTCCGGATGCTTCGCAGCACTCACGATTTCAGCCACCCGAAAGGCACGAAGTGCTTTCGCCGGGTCTGCGACCTCTTCGATCTCTAGCCCAATGAGCGTCAGCGTGTCGGCGATCTCCTCCACGGAGGCGTCCGTGTCGAGATGCTCCTTCAACCATGACAGGGTGAATTTCATGCCTAGCTCAGCCCCCCGGCAAGCGTCGGGACGGTGAGCGGGGCGAAGCCATAATGCTTCAGCCAGCGCAGGTCGCCGGCGAAGAAGGCCCGCAAGTCCGGCATGCCGTATTTCAGCATGGTCAAGCGGTCGATGCCGACGCCGAAGGCGAAGCCTTGATATTTCTTAGGGTCGAGCTCGACGGCTTTGAGCACATTGGGGTGCACCATGCCGCAGCCCAAAATCTCAAGCCACTGGTCGCCCTCGCCGATCCGGATTTCATCGCCGACCTTGGCATAGCCAATATCGACCTCCATCGACGGTTCGGTGAAAGGGAAGTGGCTCGCGCGGAAGCGCATCTTCACCTCAGGCACTTCGAAGAAGGCCTTGCAGAACTCCTCAAGCACCCATTTGAGATGTCCAAGATGCGTCTCTTCGTCGATCACGAGCCCTTCGACCTGATGGAACATCGGTGTGTGGGTCTGATCGGAATCGCAGCGATAGACGCGCCCCGGCGCGATGATGCGCAAAGGCGGTGTGTTCGCCAGCATGGACCGGATTTGCACCGGGCTCGTATGGGTCCGCAAAACGGGACGCGTGCCGTCCGACCCTTCGGCGAAATAGAACGTGTCGTGGTCCTGCCGGGCCGGATGCTCCGGGGGAATATTGAGCGCGGTGAAGTTGTTGAAGTCCGTCTCGATATCGGGGCCTTCGGCAATCGAAAAGCCCATATCGGCGAAGATCTCGGTGATCTCGTCCGTGACTTGGCTGACGGGATGAACGCGGCCCTCGCTCAGCGGTCCCTCGCGGACCGGGAGCGTCACGTCCGCGTGCTCGCCCGCAAGTCTTGCGGCCGTTGCCTCTCTTGACAATGTCTCGCGCTTGGCCTCAAGGGCCTCCGATACCGCCACTTTCACGGCGTTAACCGCTTGGCCGAAATCACGCCGCTCTTCCGGCGGCATGGAGCCGAGCCGCTGCATCAGGGCTGAGACCCGCCCCTTCTTGCCGAGCGCGCCAACGCGCACCTCTTCTAGGCTCGCAAGGTCGGATGCATGCGCGACCGCCTCAAGCAAGTCTGTCTTGAGGGTGTTGAGCTCTGACGCGCTCATCGGTCTGGCTCCTTTGCCAGGAAGATCGAATTAGCTCTTCGCAGCTGAGGCAGCTTCGACCAGACCCTGGAAGGTTTGCGGCTCGCGCGTGGCAATATCGGCGAGGACCTTGCGGTCCAGATCGATACCGGCCTTCTTCAAGCCGTCGATAAGCTGGCCATAGGTCGTGCCATTGGCGCGCGCGGCAGCATTGATGCGCTGGATCCAAAGGGCGCGGAAGGTGCGCTTCTTTGCCTTGCGGTCGCGATAGGCGTACTGACCCGCCTTCTCAACGGCCTGCTTGGCGACGCGAATCGTATTCTTACGGCGTCCGTAATATCCCTTCGCCGCCTTGATGACCTTGCGGTGACGGGCATGGGTGGTGACGCCACGTTTTACACGGGACATTTGCGGTGCTCCTTAAACAGGTTCGTTTCTCCGAGCCCTAGCGGGCGTAGGGGAGAAAATTCTTCTTCACGATCTTGGCGTCTTCATCGGCAAGGACCATCGTTCCCCGGGCATTCCGGATGAATTTGTTGGTCCGCTTGATCATGCCGTGACGCTTGCCGGCGGCGAGGCATTTCACCTTGCCGGTGGCCGTGACCTTGAATCGCTTCTTGGCACCGCTCTTCGTTTTGAGCTTGGGCATTTGGCTTCCTTCTTGGCCGATGCGGGCGCATGCCCAGACCGGCGTTCTTGAACATAATGGTGGAAAGCATAAGAGCCGCCACGGCATGCCCTGCCGGGCGGCTCCTTGAACGGCGGGTTATAAAGGAATTTCATCCTTGAGCGCAAGCGCTTACCGCGACAAACGCGCAGATTAGCAAGGCCGTCCGCTGATTAGCGGGGCCAAGACTTAGCGCGGGGCCAAGACCATGACCATCTGTCGGCCTTCGAGCCGGGGCTCGGATTCCACCTTAGCGATCTCGGTCGTATCGTCCTTGACCTTGTTGAGCAATTGAATGCCCAAATCCTGATGCGCCATCTCACGACCGCGAAAGCGCAACGTCACTTTGACCTTGTCGCCCTCCTCAAAGAAGCGGTTCATGGACCGCATCTTCACGTCATAATCGTGCGTGTCGATGTTCGGTCGCATCTTGATCTCTTTGATCTCCACGGTGCGCTGCTTTTTGCGCGCCTCGGCCGCCTTCTTTTGTGCCTGGTATTTGTATTTGCCGTAATCCAGGATCTTACAGACAGGCGGGTTTGTGTTCGGCGAGATCTCGACAAGATCTAGCCCGGCGTCTTGGGCGCGCTCGCGTGCATCGTCGATGTCGACGACGCCGACATTCTCGCCGGTGACGTCAATGAGCTGAATTTGGGGATTGTCGATGCCCTCGTTGACGCGGGGGCCGCCCCGGTTCGGGGTAAGCTTCATGGGCCGTCTTGCGATGTCTCAGTCTCCTAAAGTGATGATGCGCCCTCGCCGCGGCGAGGCACGGGGCGCGGCAATAAAACAAATCAAGAAGCAGAAAATTCTACAAGAAGGTAAATAGGCCTGACAAGTAGTGCTTGAGGGGAGAGTTCCATCAAGGCTCAGCCACGGCCCCCGCGCGGAAGAAGTTCACCGCCAGCGCGATGTAGAGTGCGGCAAGCCCCGCCAATGCGATCAACCAGCCCTGCCACATCCCCCAGCTGAAGGCAATGATGGAGAGGAACGCGGTAATATGGCCGAGCGTATAGCTTTGCGTCGCTGCTGGCAGTGTCCGCACCGACAGGATCACAGCAGAGCCTGTGATCACAAACAGTATCACGCCGACCGCGCCAAGTTCATACCACGTCTGCAAGAAGGCGTTGTGCGCGTGCGCGCCCGCGCGCCAGCCAAATCCTTCTGTATTTTGCCTTTGTTTCCAATGTTTCTGACGGTTCTCGGGTTTCAGATCCATCTTGCGCGTGGACGAGCCCCCGATGCCAAAAAGCGGCGCGTCGGGAATTTTCTCCGTCGTGTACGCCCATAGGGTCACACGGGCTTGTGCGGAAAAGGGAAGCCAATCGGCCTTATGCCAGTTGGCCTTATAGGCCGACGTCGCCAGTGGGATCACCAAGACAAAAGCGAGACACCACCCAAGCCAAACGGCCTTCCGCGTCAAATCCGGCGACGGGCGGGCGAGGGCGAAGACAACAAGGCTCAACACAAGGCCAGCCTTGGAGCTCTCATGCTCGGACAGGAATAGGGCAGCGAGTATCGCGAAAAAGAGCCCCCCGGCACAGAGCCATCGCGCCTGGCCGTGCAATCGCGTCATGAGGCAAAGGAGTGCGGGCCACAGCGCAAGCAGCAGGACCGCGACGTTGTGGTTGATCTCGGCCGCGGAGATTTTCACGATCTCACCGTTTTGGAGAACGAACCCTTTCAGGCTGCCCGGCTGTGTGATGGGCAGAACCTTGTACGCCGAGAGTGTGAGGAAACGGTCCGTGGCGACTTCGAACAAGATGATCGCGGCTCCGGCGCTCACGCCGAGAAGAAAGGCGGTCGCCGCCATGTGCAGCGAAGGTTTTGGCCACGAGGCCAGTGCGCGGGCGGCGCCATAGCTCATGGCCACGACAAGCGTGAACCAAATGGCCTTGCTGAAGGCGCGCTCCGGGTCGAGCGACCAGGAGGCGTTGAGAAACAGATAGAGCACTGTGATAGCAAACAGTGCCAGCGTAATATCGATGCGGAACAAGGACTTGATATCGTCCCCGCGGGCGAGCGCCAAGCCTATGCAGCAAAGGGAAAGCAGGACGATGATCGCCACTGTGGCCTTCGGCACGAGCAGTGTGAGAAGCGGGCCGAGGAAGAACAGGATACGGATGACGGCCGGCTCTCGCCGGAGAGCGAAATTGACCAGTGTCCGCATCAATGTATCCGGTCTTTTTGCAGTGGGGCCCGTCGTCTGATCTGCGCCTTGGAGCATTCAATGGATCAGTTCAGTCCGTGTGGCATAGCACTTCCGCGAAAGTCTCGGAAGCACCTCTCATGCCGAAGGGGAGATCGGGTGGGGAGGGGTTGTTCTGGCCCCATCCGGGTGCGTGGTGCCGGCAAGGCTCAGGCGAGCGTTGCGCCATTTCCGTGCACGACGGGCACCGGCGCCTCGAAGCTTCCCCAGCGACGCTGCATGCGGCGAACGATCTGATTCAACAAGCGCTTAGCTTCGCTGCTGATGAAGCTAGAAGTGTTGCAGCCGAGCGCGAAGGGGCGAACGGCACCGGTCTCGTGGCGGGCATCGTGCCATGTCTCCCAGAGCTTCTGGTCGATCATGTTCTCGGCTCGGATATTGGCGACCACGTTCTCGGGCACTAGATTTAGCGACAGTGGCGTCCACCCGCTGCCACGGGCCAAGTCCTCGAGCGTGTTGCAGGGCCATGCGTGCGCCGAGATGCCGAGCCGCTCGCCAAGTCCCCCGAGGAAGTCGTCGCACAGCGTGTAGTCGCCGACGTACCAAAAGGTGGACAGAAATGCATTGGCCAAATCGTACTTGTCTTGGTCGGAGAGGCTTGCGATCTGAATCCAGGTCAATTCGAGGAAGTTGTTGAGGATGTAATGCGTGATGAAGTTACGGCGCATCGCTCCATAGGCTACCTCGACGCCATAGGGCTGCAGACCCTCGTTGATGTACCTGGTCATGCGGTAGTTGTAATAGGAGACGAAGTGGCTCGCCGGGTCTCGAAGCAACAAGCACCGCTTGATCAACCGCCGTTGGAACAGCGGGTCGAGCGAAATACCAAGATGGTGGCCGCTCACGACAACCGTTGTGTCGGGATCGGGAAGGTCAGAGCGGTCGTAGCCCGTCACCAAGCGCCCAAGCCCTCTGCGCTTGCGCAAGCGGTGATAGGCCGACGGAGATAGGGCGTGCGCCAGATGACGGTCGATCGTCCGGCCGGCACATTTGGGAATGTGGTAGACGAAATGCAGTGGCGACGTACTCGTCCCGCGGCCCACGTCCGAGCTGACCTGTGTATGTGACAAGACACTTAGAGACATGGTTTACAGATTGGCCCCGCCATACTTAACAATCCCTTTAGCGCGTTGGTTCCAATTGGGGATCGGCGGCACGCCCAGCAATCCTCACCGCTTCGAACACGAAAATAGGTCGCAGTGGAAGCGGGGCGAAAACGAGGCAGGCGCCATAACGTCGCAAACACAATTGTTTGAACTACCGGAACCGGGCTGCGAGCTCGGTCCCCAGCAGGGCGTCATAGATGGCGAGCGTTGCCTGCTGCATTTTGCGCAGAGCGAACCGGGCCTTGGCGTGCATGCGCGCGCGTTCTCCGATTGCTGCAAGCTCTTGTGGAGAGGCTGTTAAGGCCTCGGAGAGGCACGCCGCGAGGGCCTCTGAATCGGCTGTGGGCACCACCCATCCCGTAAAGGACTGACTGTCCGACTGAGCCACCACATTTTCCGAGGCAGCCCCGATATCGGTCACGATGACGGGGCACCCTGCCGCTTGCGACTCCACGCTCGTGCGACCGAATGTCTCCGCACGCGTCGATGCAACCAGCGCAAGGGTCGCCAGAGTGAAAGCTGCCGGGATGTCGTCGCAATGACCGACAAGGCGCACATTGCTCGATAGTCCAGCCTCGCCAATCTTGGCCTCAAGCTCTGCGCGATAATCGTCGCGCCCCTGGGCGTCGCCTGCGAAAATGAACATGGTGTTGCCGAGCTCATTTCTGGCACGCAAGGCTTGTGCCGCCTCGATCGTGTGGATGTGGCCCTTCCAGCGGCTGAGCCTTGCGGCTTGCAAGACGATGAGTTGTCCCTCCTCGACCCCCCAGGCGCTGCGCAAGCGTGCTAGACGCTCGGGCGCGATCTGATCCGGCTCGAACGCCGACAGATCGATGCCGCGATAGATCACGTGCATGTGCTCGGGGACGACCGAGTGCCGGCTTGCGACGAGAGCCGCCGTATAGTGGGAATTAGCAATGACCCGGTCGCCGCGCGCCATGACGCTGTTGTAAAGCGTCTTCAGCCGTGCACGGCCGCTATAGGCCCCGTGATATGTGGTCACGAAGGGCCGATGTGTCGCCTTTGCTGCAAGAAACGCGCTCCAGGCAGGGGCGCGGCTGCGCGCGTGCAGCAGACTCACATTGCGCTCCTCGACGATCCGCTTCAGCCGGTTGGCATTAGCCAGAATGGTCATGGGGTTCTTGCTTGCTACGGGGAGCTCTATGATCTCTCCGCCAGCGCGTGCCAGCGCTGTTGCCAAACGGCCGCCTTCAGTGGCAACCAGAGCCTTGGCACCGGCACGGGTGAGCGCATCGGCGATTTCGACGGTCGATTGCTCGCTGCCCCCGGTTTCGAGCCGTGGCACGACCTGCAATATGGTCACGTCCGACATCGTGTCGTTTTATCCTCAACACACCAATTTGTGGGCAGCTCATAAAATGGACCAGCAAGACCCAAATGTTTTGGAGCAAGAACCACACTTTGTGGAGATTGGCCAAGGATCGATTGAAGACGGGACGCGCCGCCGCATCGCCTATCGCTTCGATGAAGGTGCGAGCGACACAAGCCCTGCCATCGTCTGGCTCTCGGGCTTTCTGTCTGACATGTCGAGCACCAAGGTGGGCTTTTTGAGCAACTGGGCGGCGGGCGAAGGCTACGCCATGCTGCGGTTCGACTATTCGGGCCATGGGCGCTCCGGCGGGAATATTCAGAAGGCCTCGGTCGGCGATTGGCTGGAGGAGGCGGGCGCGATGCTGAACTTCATCGGCCAGCGCCCCTTCGTCCTTGTCGGCTCCTCGCTCGGCGGCTGGATCGCGCTTCTGCTCGCGCGGGCACTCGCAAGAACGGGAGGCGCGCAATTAAAAGGCCTCGTGCTGATCGCGCCGGCCTGGGACATGACCGAGAAATTGATGTGGGAGAAGATGTCTGAGAAGACGCGCGCCATCGTGGAGACCGAAGGCGTCTACTTAGCGCCCTCGAACTATGACGACCCCTATCCCATCACCAAAATTCTGATCGAAGAGGGCCGCAATCATCTCGTTGCGGAGGGCGATATCCCGGGTGCCGCGCCTGTGCGCATTCTGCAAGGCATGCGCGATAAAGACGTGCCCTGGGAGCATGCGCGCGCGCTCGTCGATCTCCTGGCCACGGACGATGTGGAATTGACGCTCACCAAGACCGGCGATCACCGACTCTCAAGTCCAGAAGACTTGGCACGCCTTGCGCGCACCATCGATGCGCTGATCGCTTAGGAATTCGCTGCCGGTTTAAGAGACGCCAACCCTTCGCGGAACGTGGGATAGCGCAACACGACGCCGAGTTCGGACTTAATCAGGGCGTTCCCGATTTTGCGGCTGCCCTGATAGAAGGTCCGCGCCATGGGCGAAAGATTGGCATCTTCGAAATCGATTTCTGGTGGCGGCTCGACGCCGATCATCTCGGCGGCGTAGGCCACGACATCGCCGGGGGCTGCGGGTTCATCGTCAGCGACATTGTAGATCGCCCCGGCACGCGGTTGCGCGATGGAGGCTTCCAAGACAGTCGCGATGTCTTCCAGGTGAATGCGGCTGAACACCTGGCCGTCTTTGTTGATGCGCCGCGCGGTGCCGTCGGCAATCTTGTCGAACACGCTGCGGCCGGGGCCATAAATGCCGGCTAGGCGAAAGATGTGGACGGGTACGCCGATCTGCTTACCGAAATCGAGCCAGGCCTTTTCGGCGATCAGGCGCGCCTCTGTGCGGGCGCTGTTCGGCTTCGGGACTGTGTCCTCGCTGACCCATTGTCCTTGCTGGTCGCCATAGACCCCAACGGTCGACAGATAGCCCACCCAGCGCAGCGTGCCGAGGCCCGCAAGCTCATCGCGGTAGTGCGTCAGCACGTGGTCTCCATTACTTCCAGGTGGAATGGAGTGAACGAGATGGGTCGTGTTTTCCAGCAATTGGGTCACGCCCCCGTTGCTGCGATCGCCGGAGAATTGCGCGGCTTCGAAGCCGCCTGCGGTGAGCTGGCCGACCTTCTCCTCGCCCCGCGCGGTACCTGCAATGGTCCAGCGCTGCGTGCTGAGGCGACGCCCAAGCTCCTGCGCGGAGTAGCCCAGGCCAAACGCGAACAACCGGCTCATGCGGCTTCCTCAAGCCATTCGCTGCGCACATACGGGTCGGACTCCCCGGCAAGACCAGCGCTTCGCCGTTCAGCATATCTTGAAGGTGAAAGACGCTGAAGCGCCCAAACCGCCATCGCCCGAACGAGCGGCGAGGCGTCTTGAAGCAGCGCTTCGACACATGAGACGAGCGATGGGTCGGCAGAATTCCCAGCGGCGATAAGTGCGTTCCGCACGAAGCGATCCCTTCCTGTGCGCTTGATGGGTGTGCCCCGGAAGCGAAGACGAAAACCAGCGTCGTCCAGAACGAGGATCTCCGCCAGTGGCGGATTGTCCGCTTCCTCGCGCACCGCCAGTCTCACGTCTTGAGCGTCTTTGGCAAACTTGTTCCAGGGGCAGACGGCCAAACAATCGTCGCAGCCATAGATGCGGTTCCCCATCTGTGCCCGAAACTGCGGCGGGATATGCCCTTTGTGCTCGATCGTAAGATAGGAGATGCACTTGCGCGCATCGATCTCGTAGGGCCCGGTGAATGCGTCAGTGGGGCACACATCGAGGCAGCGGCGGCAGGCGCCGCAATGGTCTTCTTCCGCGTCGTCTGCCGCGATAGCCGCTGTTGTGAAGATAGAGCCGAGAAAGAGCCACGATCCGAAGTCGCGTGACACAAGGTTGGTGTGCTTGCCTTGCCAGCCAAGCCCGGCTTTCGCCGCAAGCGGTTTTTCCATTACTGGAGCTGTGTCCACGAAGATCTTCACCTCGCCGCCTGCAAGCGCTTGAACGTGTCCTGCAAGTTGCTTGAGCTTTCCCTTGATGACGTCGTGATAATCGGCGCGCTTGGCGTAGATTGAAATCGCGCCGCGCCGCCGGTGTTGCAGGATCGCGAGCGGATCCGTGCCGTTTCCGTAGTTAAGGCCGACCACGATGATGCTATGGGCCTCGGGCCAAAGAGCGCGCGGGGCTTTGCGGCGCTCGGCTGTGTCTGCAAGCCAAGTCATGTCGCCTTCGCGTCCCTCGGCGAGAAACGAGTCGAGTGCGGCGCCCATTCCCTCCGGTTCATCGGCCGTCGTGAATCGCACAGCATCGAAGCCGAGCGCCCTTGCCCGGACCGCGATCTCCGATTTCAGCGTCTGCGCCATGGTGTGCGTCGATCGCCTCGCTTCGATGGTTTTGCGCCCACGCCCCTCTTCTCTAGGTCCACAGACGTGCCGGCGAAAGACGTGCCTGGGAGAAACTCGCCGGGGAACAACTTGCCTGGAGCCAACTTGCCTGGGAAGTTCTTGTCAGGACTTGGCCCCAGCCGGTCTTCAGAAATCCAGGTCGGCATAGGTGCCCGAGGGGATGAAGCCCGCAACACGGTCCTGAAGCAGCGGTCGGAAAGACGGGCGCGATTTCACGAGAGCGTACCAATTCTTCGCGGCCTCGAATTCCTCCCACGGGACCTCGCCCAGATAATCCAGCGCCGACAGGTGGGCAGCCGCTGAGAGATCCGCAAAGCTCATGGCATCGCCAGCCAGCCAGCTTCTCGTCTCGGTCAGATGGCCGACATAGGTCAGATGGTAGCGCAAATTGTCGTGTCCCGCGCGCATCGCTTCCATGTTGGGAGAGGTGCTATGGGGTCCGAAACGCCGAAACACCTTCTCAACGACGAGATAATCGGTGACCTCTTCGTGGAATTTTTGGTGAAACCACTCCACGAGGCGCCTGGCTTCTGCCCGTTCTGCGGGACCGCCTGGAAAGGGCTGGAAGCCGCGGAATGGCCGCTCATCCATGGTGTCGGAGAGCCACTCGGAGATAGCATAGGTTCCTGCGATCGGCGCGGCGTCCCCAAGAAGAAGCACCGGCAGAGTGCCCGCTGGGTTCAGCGCCAGGAACTCGGGACGCCACTCCCAGGGCTTCTCCTCGTTCAGCTCAACGTCGACCCCGCACTCGGACAGCGCAAGGCGAATTGACCTAGAGAAGGAGCATAGAGGATGGTGGAGGAGATTCGCCATCTTTGGCTTCGGCGTATGTTTGGGCGGAAAATGAATCGCGCAAGGCACGAGAGCCTCGTATAGAACCTGCGCGCAAGCCGAACAAGCGGCATGGGGGAAGACGAACCATGACCATAGAACAGATCATCGTAATCGCGGTGGTTCAGGGGATTACCGAGTTCCTGCCCATCTCCTCGTCGGGCCATCTAGTTCTCGTTCCCTATTTGTTCCACTGGCCCGACCAAGGCCAGTTCGTCGACGTGATGGTGCATTTGGGCACCTTGTTCGCGATTCTGATCTATTTTTGGCGTGACGTTTGGAAGATCACGCTCGGTGCGCTCGATCTGTTCAAGGGCAAGGTCACCCGCGAGGGGAAGCTCGCCATCTATATTGTGCTGGCCACAATTCCGGCCGTTGCATTCGGGTTGCTCCTCAAGAAATTCGGCTTTGGCAGCCTTGAGCGCAGCGTCACGGTGGTCGCCTGGAACACGGTGATCTACGGCATTCTCATGCTGATCGCCGACATGATGGGCAAGCAGGAAAAAACCATCGAGGATATGACGCTGAAGAGCGCGTTGATCATTGGCGTGGCTCAGGCGCTCGCATTGATCCCCGGCACAAGCCGCTCCGGCATTACCATGACCGCCGCGCGCTTTCTGAACTACACGCGGCCCGATGCGGCGCGGTTCTCGTTTCTCCTGGGGATACCGGCGATTGCAGGCGCTGGTGTGCTGACGGTGGGTGAGGCGATGGCCTCGGGCGCTGCCATCACCATGGATGCGGTCTACTGCGCGATCCTGACATTCTTCGCCGGTCTCGCCGCGATCGCCTTTTTGATGGCGCTTGTCCGGCGCATCAGCTTTCTGCCCTTCGTGCTCTACCGCATGGTGTTGGGCGGATTTCTGCTCTTCATGATCTACGCCTAGGCCAGAGAGAGGCAGCGCGCTCAGCTCTGTTGGCCGCGGGCCGACCTACGTCTTGTAGACAGAGAACTGTCCGCGCGGGCGGAACTGCTCCAAATAGTCCGGCACGACGCTGGCGACCGGCACAGGCTCGATTTCGAGCCCCTCAAGGGTCCTCCCGTCCTTGATGGCATCACCGCTAACGACGTTGTCCGTCTCAAGGAGGCGCACTTGATCCAGCGTGAGCGGCGGATTGGGCAGCCATTGCAGCGCCGCGCCCTGGAGTTTGGCAAGCCAGAACGGAAGGTTCACAAGCCTGCGAGAGCGCATGGTGTAGGCGAGCACGCGCTCCATCACGTCCCGCATGGACAGGATCTCCGGGCCGCCCAGCTCGTAAGGCGCGGCGGCAGGGGCTCGCCCTTCGATCGCGGCAACGAGCGCTTGCGCCACATCGCCCACGAACACCGGCTGAAACTTGGTCGTCCCGCCGCCGATCAACGGCAGAACAGGTGAAATCTGCGCGAGAGCGCCAAATCGATTGAAGAAGTCGTCCTCCGGGCCGAACACCACCGAGGGCCGGACAATCGTTGCATCGGGGTAGACATCCTTAACGCCAGTCTCGCCGGCCGCCTTGCTCCTTGCATAGATTGCGGGCGAGTTTGCATCCGCTCCAATGGCCGAGACATGCACGAATGTGCTCACACCGGCTGCCTTGGCGGCCTCTGCCACGTTGCGAGCGCCTTCGTCCTGGACGGTCTCGAAGGTCTGCTTACCGCTCGCGAACAAGATGCCGACAAGGTTCACGACGGCGTCTGCGTCTTCCGCCGCCGTCACGAGCGAGTCCGCGTATCGGACATTGGCCTGGACCGGTACGATCTGACCGACCCCGCCCAAGGGCTGGAGATGGCCTGCAAGATCGGGACGGCGGACCGCAACCCGGATCCGCGCGCCGGTTCGCGCAATGGCCCGGACCAAATGGCGGCCAAGGAATCCAGAGCCGCCATAGACGGTCACCAGGGCTCGGTTGTTCAGCGTGACGGCCACGTTAATGCCTCGTAATCTGATAGCGGCAGAATGCGTTCGCAGCATCGCACGAAGCAAGGCTGCCTTGAAGGCGCTTCTTAACGCACATAGGGCCGCGCCCGGACATTGACAACGGGAAGCGCCAATCGTACCTCAACGCGGGTCAAGCCCAGGTGGCGGAATTGGTAGACGCGCTAGCTTCAGGTGCTAGTGCCCGTAAGGGCGTGGAAGTTCGAGTCTTCTCCTGGGCACCATCTCCGCCTTGCTGCCTCGCGGTGGCGATCAAGTGGTGGCGATGCGGAACGAACGGCAAGCAAGAGAAGCGCTTGCAGCCCCGTTCGAGAAAGGCGCAATTGAACCAGTCCTCTACCGTCGAACTCTATAAGGGCGACTTGCCGCAAGGCCGCTTCACGGCCAAGGCGATCGCGATCGATACCGAAACGCTGGGGCTCAATCCCCATCGTGACCGGCTTTGTCTGGTTCAACTGTCCGATGGCGATGGCACGGCGGCTCTCGTGCAAGTCTCGCGGGACTTCGACGCGCCAGAGCTTAAGCGGCTGCTGGCCAATCAGAGCGTGCTCAAGATCTTCCACTATGCCCGCTTTGATGTGGCCGTGCTCAAGCACTTTCTCGGTGTCGAGACGGCGCCGATCTATTGCACCAAGATCGCCTCGAAACTGGCGCGCACCTACACGGATCGGCACGGGCTCAAGGACCTGTGCCGTGAGCTGCTGGGTGTTGAATTGTCAAAGCAGCAGCAATCCTCCGATTGGGGCGCCGACACATTGACGCCTGAACAGCTCAGCTACGCAGCGAGCGATGTGCTATATTTGCACGCGTTGAAAGAGCGTCTCGACGCGATGCTCGTGCGAGAAGGCCGCGACCGGTTTGCGCAGGCTTGCTTCGATTTTCTGCCCACGCGGGCCGATCTCGACCTTTCAGGCTGGGCAGAGATGGACATTTTTGCCCACTGAAGCCGGGCAATGGCCCTGAACAACAGGGGCCCGCGGTCGCAATCTGATCAAAGTCCTGCGGCTAGGTAGATTGGGTGGATGATGAGACCCGGCTCTACGGCAATTGGCGACTATGATGGCATCTGAGGCGAATCCCGCCGACGCTCGCTCGCCTCACCGCGTTCGCACCGCGGAGGAGCGTGAGCGTGCCTTTCGCAGCGCCAAGCGCCATAGCCGCGCCGTATTTGTCTTGCGAAAAATCTTGCCTGTCGTCTCGGTTCTCGTGCTTGCGGCCTATTTCGTCTCAACACGCATGAACGTGCAGGTGGGCGGCATCGCAGCCAGCATTGACGGCATGGAGATCGCCGATGGCGCCTTGCGGATGCTCAACCCGACACTCAAGGGCTCCGACAAGGAGAATGGTGACTACGTGATCAAGGCGGACTATGCGGACCAGGACGTTCAGAGCCCGAACCTTATCAAGCTGCATGCGATCAAGGCGGACGTAAACAATCCAAACGGCGGCTGGTCGCGGATGCGCGCCGTGCGCGGCAAGTTCGACAGCAAGAAAGAGCGGTTGATTATGAAGGATCGGATCACTCTTGCCACAAGCACGGGCGTCAGCGGTGAACTCTCCTACGCCACGCTGGATATGAAGAAGCAGATCTTGCGGTCTCACAACCCCGTCCTCCTCACGCTGCCGAACGGGACCGTGCGTGCCAATGCACTGACCCTGCTTTCTGGTGAAAACACAATCGTCTTCCGCGGCAAAGTTGAGGTTCATTTGGAGCCGAACAAGGACAAGAAGAAAGGCGCAGCATCGGGAGCACAGCAGCCGGCCTCTATCTCGGCAACTCAAAAGCCGCCGGTGCCCGTGTCTGCGGGTGCACCGCAGGCAGGCGGGACGCAATGAGCTTGGCTCGGCGTATTCCGTACGCCCTTGGCGTTTTGGCCTGCGCCATTGCGTTTGCAATTTTGCTTCCCGATGCGACCACCGCGCAGTCGGTCGGCAATGCGTTCGGCGGCATGTCCGAGAATTCAGACGCGCCGATCGACATCGAGTCCGACACGCTCACGGTTTACGATGAAAAGAAGCTTGCGACCTTCAAAGGGAACGTCAAGGCGGTGCAGGGAACGACCACGTTGCGCGCCGCCGAACTGCATGTCCACTATATCGGAGGTGCAAACAAGCTGACCGGCCAGACCGAGAAGGCCACGGCGCGAACCGAACCGCAGCCGGTTTCAGGCAATGAGGTGGCTGGCACTGACAAAGGCGCCCAGTCTCAGATCAGGAAGATCGAGGCCCGTGGCAGTGTTGAGATCACGAGCGCAGAGGACCAGACAACGACAAGCGATTGGGCGATCTACGATGTCTCGGCCGGGCAGGTCACCGTTGGGGGCAATGTGGTGTTATCCCAGGACCAGAACGTGCTAAAGGGAGATCGGCTGGTCATCGATCTGACCACGGGAGAGAGCCGGTTCGAAAACACCGGAACGACCGCGGATGGAAGCCGCCGGGTACGTGCGCTGTTCCTGCCGAAGCAAGAGGACGGGAAGCCCGACAAAGCCAAACGCAAGAAAGCCGCGGGGGACGATTCCGCGCAGCCCGCGCAATAGTTGGGTTGCTGCACGCCAACGGAGCATCTGGCCCCGCAACCGCAAGTCTCAGAGAGCGGGTAGGATTCACAATGCGCTTTATCCGATATTAACCGGCGAGCGCTTCAACTAGAAGGTGAAAGGGGTAGTGGGTAAAGTGTTGTCGATTCCAGGACGCCAGGCCGTCGCTGCCCCAAAGACCGCGCCGGCTGCCCAGCCGGCAGTGCGTGCGCCACAAGCACAACGCGCGCCGCAAGCGCGGCCTGCGCCGCAAGGGGAGCCCGTACCGCCGCCGCTGCCCACACAGCAGCGTGAGCTACAGGATCGGCAAGAACAACCGACAGAACTGCACGAGCCCGGCGAGGGCTGGCTCACGATCCGCTCGATCGTCAAGAGCTTTAGGAAGCGCATGGTCGTCCGCGGCGTCAGCCTAGATGTGCGGCGCGGCGAAGCGGTGGGGCTCTTGGGGCCCAACGGTGCTGGCAAGACCACGACGTTTTACATGATCACGGGCCTCATCCCCGCTGACGAGGGCTCCATCAAGATCGACGGGCAAGATGTGACCAAGCTGCCGATGTATCGGCGTGCGCGGCTGGGTATCGGCTATCTCCCGCAGGAAGCATCGATCTTCCGTGGGCTGACCGTGGAAGAAAATATCTTGGCGGTTCTGGAAGCGGTAGAGCCCAATAGGAAAGCGCGCCGCGAACAACTTGATTCCTTGCTTGAGGAATTTCGGATTACGCGCCTTCGAAAGTCGCCCTCCATGCGCCTGTCCGGTGGCGAGCGCCGACGCGTCGAGATCGCGCGCGCCCTGGCAACGCGGCCAGCCTACATGCTTCTCGACGAGCCATTCGCAGGTATCGATCCGATCGCTGTGAACGATATCCGCGCGCTGGTCCGCCACCTGACACAGCGCGGCATCGGCGTGCTGATCACCGATCACAATGTCCGAGAGACCCTCGATCTTGTCGGGCGTGCCTATATCATTCATGACGGCTCGGTTCTGACCCACGGGACGACGCACGACATCGTCAACAACGAGGAAGTGCGGCGCGTCTATCTGGGCGACCAGTTCAAAATTTGAGTTCCTGATCGCAAGTGAGTTCCTAAATGGCGATCAACGCAAAACTCGAAATGCGCCAGACTCAAAGTCTGGTCATGACGCCGCAGCTGCAGCAGGCGATCAAACTCCTGCAACTTTCGAATATGGAGCTGACGGCGTTCGTCGAAGGCGAGCTTGAGCACAATCCTCTCTTAGAGCGTGCCGAGGCTGATGGACCAAACAATGCCGCAGCCGATGACCGCGTGGCTGAGGGCGAGGATGTGAAGACCGATAGCGCTGCGGCCGCCGATAGCGACGATTGGGTCAATCTCGAAGCCGGTGGCGATACCACCCGCACGGACGATCTCGACGCGGATCCGCGGGATGTGTTTCCTGACTCGGAAGATTTTGTCCCCGGCGCGCTGAAAGACAGCGGTTGGAGCGGTCTGACACAAGGCGCGCGAGTCTTTTCTGACGAAGGCGCCGATCTCGAAGCCTATGTTGCTGAGGAGAAGACGCTGCGCCGTCATCTTTCGGAGCAACTTTCCCTCGCCTTCACGGACCCCGTGCAACGCTTGATCGGCCAGCATTTGATCGATTCGACTGATGAAGCGGGCTATCTGCGTGGTGACCTGGAAAGCGTGGCCGAGCTACTCGGCGCGCCATTGGAGCTCGTCGAGGAAACGCTGACCGTGATGCAGGGCTTCGATCCGTGCGGTGTTTTCGCTAGCGATCTCCACGAGTGCCTGACGCTTCAGCTCAAGGAGCAGGATCGCTGCGATCCGGCCATGGCCGCGCTGGTCGACAATCTACATTTGCTGGCCACCCACGACTTCGTCGCGTTGAAGCGTGCGACCGGCGTGACGGATGAGGACATGGTCGACATGGTCGCGGAACTGAAGCGCCTCAATCCGAAGCCCGGTTTGAAATACGGGTCCGTCCCTGCACAAGTCATTGTTCCGGACGTCTTGTTGCGTTCGCTTCCCGACGGGAACTATCACGTCGAACTCAATACCGAAACGTTGCCGCGTGTGCTCGTGAATCAAGCCTATTATGCGACAGTGACGAAGTCGCCCATGGGCAAGAAAGACAAGAGCTATCTTGTGGATTGTATGCAGACGGCTAATTGGCTTGTGAAAAGCCTCGACCAACGGGCACGCACGATCTTGAAAGTCGCCCAAGAAATCGTGCGCCAGCAGGATGCCTTCCTCACATATGGCGTTCGGCATTTGCGTCCGCTGAACTTGAAGACCGTGGCCGATGCCATATCGATGCATGAGTCGACGGTGAGCCGCGTGACGGCCAACAAATACATGGCGACCAATCGTGGCTTGTTCGAGCTTAAGTACTTCTTTACGTCAGCGATCGCAGCCACAGGAGAGGGCGATTTCCACTCCTCTGAAGCCGTCCGTCATCGAATTCGTCAGATGATCGACGCGGAAGCGCCAGCGGAGGTGCTGTCAGACGACAAGATCGTCGAGCGGCTCAAAACGGACGGCATCGATATTGCGCGGCGCACGGTTGCGAAATATCGCGAGGCGCTGGGCATTCCCTCTTCCGTTCAGCGGCGGCGCCTCAAGCGGATTACGCTTGCTGCGAGTGCGTAATGACAAAAGTACCGGTGAATATTGCGTCCCGTTCCAGTGTGCGAATCATGTAAAATCCGTTCCGATAGCGTTTGACACCCTCCGAGCGGAGGGCTAGCTTCGCGCGCCGCGATAGAGGTCAAAAAAAGATTGGGCCGGGACGCGATCGTCCTGCAGCTGGCCTCGCAATTTTCGGAATGCGCACCGGGGGAGCGTCGGCCTTCATGGAATTGGCGGCCTTCCAAGGGGATTGACGGCCTTCCAAGGGGATTGACGGCAAGAGACGTTACCAAACAGAGATTCTTCACGAGCGTTTAGCGTTTGCGTCGGGGATAGCGTTGAGTGGCACCAACGAGAGTTGCGTGGACGCCAAGTTCTAGAGGCAATCTGCCGCAAGGTGCAAAGAAGAATTATCGGCGCGTAGGTGCGGATCGGAACGGACACGCACCAGGGATCGTTAGAATTCCAAGTTCAAACCGCTCCCATCGAAGTGACACGGGTAATCGAAATGACTTTAGCTGATGTGATCATGCCCGAAGCGGTGCAGCCTTCATTGAATGCGAAGGATAAGAAGCAGCTGCTTGCGGCGCTTGCAGCCTGTGCATCGCGGATTTCCGGCCTTCAGGAACGAGAGATTTTCGACGCTCTTCTGCAACGCGAACGTTTGGGATCGACCGGGCTTGGCCAACGCGTGGCGATCCCGCACGCCAAAATGTCCGGTCTGAACCAGATCGTCGGCGTCTTTGCACGACTGGCCCAGCCGGTCGATTTCGACGCCGCCGATGGAGAGCCCGTTGATATCGTATTCTTGCTGCTCGCGCCTGAGGGCGCAGGGGCCGACCATTTGAAGGCCTTAGCGCGCATCTCGCGCCTTTTGCGTGATCGCTCCGCCGCGCAAAAGCTCAGGTCGTCCAGGGACGCTGAAGCCCTCTATGCAGTCCTGACACAGGAAGAGACGTCCTCACACGCCGCCTAGACGCGGTCATACAGCGCACACGCGGACCCTTTGCGGTCTCTTGCAGCTAGTGGACACTAAGGGGAACGAGATCATTTTCGATCGCGTTTGCAATGGCTGCGTTGCGGCTATCGGCCAGGGCCAGTGGCGTGCCGTCGGCGCCCAGCACCGCATAGAGATCAATAGCCTCAAGCGGATTGTCGATCGCCGGAAACAACAGCTCCGCGGAATCGGAATCGACCTGCTTGATGTAGGCGACCTCGCCTTCGCCCAGAAGCGCAAGCTCCTTTGGGCTCATCGTGGTCTGGATTTCGTCGTCTTCCATTTGGTTCATCAAAATTTGCTCACAAAACAAATCAGCTTACGCACGTGATCCCGACCTTGAGGGCGTGTTTCTCCCGGTTCGGCCTCTCAAGCTCGATTGTAAGAAGGCCGTTGTGTAACTCGGCTTTACGCACTTCAACGCCGTTTACAAGCGCAAATGTCCGTTTGAACCGGCGTCCGGCGATTCCGTGATGAAGGTAATCCTTTGGACCTTCATCGCGCTTCTCGCCTCGTATCAGAAGAGCGCCGTCCGCAAGGCCCACG